>Ga0155342_1010_pt9 | contig 10969 bp, 9 predicted proteins | sample RifCSPhighO2_02_FD_106310 | JGI IMG/M metagenome (GOLD analysis project Ga0155342, IMG submission 106310) | Planctomycetes bacterium RIFCSPHIGHO2_02_FULL_40_12 | reverse complement strand
AGGTTTTCACCGTCTCTGCGTTTATCATCTCGAGTACGCCGGTCGTGGGCGAGAACTTATGAATAACGACTTGCCGCCTGATGACCGGCGGAGAGCCGTGGATAGCCTGTTCAGGAAAACCGTTGAGATAAACCGTCACAACCACGATCTCGAGGTTCTCACAGTCGGAAACTACGCTGACGCCGCATACATTTACATGAAAGTTTTGAAGGAAGACCCGGAAAAAGCCAGGGCAGCGTACGAACACTTTCTCCGCAACGGCGGTGAAGGCTGCGGGGAAAAGCTTGCTTACATAGACGAAGTGGGGAATGTGTACGCCAGTCAGCACCTGAAAACCGAACTGGGAAACATCAGGGAGAGAAGCCTTAAAGATATCTGGAGCAGTGATAATGAATTCCTGTGGAAGCTCAGGCACAGGGAAAGGCTGCTCCGCGGCAGGTGTGCAGAATGCAGGTTTCTGGAAATCTGCAGAGGCGGTTCAAGGGCCAGGGCCCTTGCTGTTTATGATGACTTCGGCGCCACTGATCCGAGCTGCTATTTAACCGAAGATGAAATTGCTAAACCGGTGCATGAGGAGGCGCAAGCATGATTAACATCAGCCGGCTGCTCAAAGTAAGGGAGACAGCCCTGGATGTTGAAAAACATCTCAACAAAGGGGCTGAGAAGGTGCCAAAGCACCTGGTAAGATACGCAAATGCCAAAGCCCCCATGACGATTTGGAATATCACCCGGAAGTGCAACTTCTCCTGTGATATGTGTCACCTTGGCTCTGCTCTTGAGGCGGATAGTGATGAGTTATCCACCCGGGAGGCTATAGAGTTTATTGACCAGATGGCGTCAATGAAGGTGCCTATGATTTCTGTTTACGGGGGAGAGCCCTTAACCAGGGATGATTTCTTCACACTTGCAGGCCACGCCCATAATAAGGGACTGAGAATGATATTATCCAGCAACGCAGCCCTTATAACAGAGAAAACCGCCAGGGAAATCGCTGAGTCTGGTATTACCTATGTGGGCATTGATATGGACGGATTTTCTCAGTTAGGCGGCGGCATGGACGTTATTGCAGGGTTAGAAAAAGCTTTGCCTGCGATGGAGCACCTCAGAGACGCAACGGTAGGATGTGGCGTGAGGATCACGATTGGAAGTTTCAATGTGTCTCAGATGCCGTCCATAATCAAGGCTATCGAAACCGCAGGACTAAAAAGATTCGCAGTTTGTCAATACATTGAAGGGAGAGACTGGAAGGCCGTGAAGGAAGAAAGGCGCGGAATTATGGACTTTCTTATTGATTATGCGATGAAGAATCCGGGGATGGAGGTTGTTACCGAACAATTATATGACGACGGTGTTTACCTGCTGCAACGCGTTGCAGAGAGCGAGCCAGAACTCGCTGCTGAGATGGAGAAACTCCTTGCTAGGCAGGGCGGCTGTCCGGCAGGGGACAGGATTGTTAACGTGGACTACCGGGGCAATGTGCACCTTTGCCCCTACTGGCAGAGCCGGACAATAGGCAATATTCGGGAGAAGAAGTTCCGCGACATCTGTTTTGACGACGAGGAAAACGAGATACTTGCTATGATGAGGGATAAAACGCTCTATCTCAAGGGCAAGTGCGGGAGGTGCAGGCGTAACCACCTTTGCAGGGGATGCGGGGCCAGGGCAGAGGAAATGTGCGGTGATCCCTTCGGGGCAGACCCTGCATGCTACCTGACCGAGGAGGAAATTACAGGGGCATAGGTTGAATTTTTGGAACGCCATATCTATTGGGGTCACCTTGATTAGTGATTAGTGTGGATAGTATTAATCATTACTGTCAGATAATCACACCCTGACCCAAGAATGACCCCAATCCAAGAAGAAAAACTGTATGCTGTCTTCTCGGACAACCTGTTGACTTTTGACATAATCCATCTTTCCCTCATTTAATCTTCTCAATAAAGGCCTTTGCAGCCTTAAGGGCATCTTTAACCATATCTACATCATAAAGAAGCCCTCTGTAATAACCTGCTATGTGTAAGGCATCATATAGTTTCTCAAACTCCCTCATCAACTTTCCATTATGGACTGCTACATGCCTCTGTAACGCATTTCTATAAGCATCCACTGATTTGGGAAGCTCTTTTTTTGTTAAACCAACTTTAGTAATAAGGTATTCATTTATTACCTCTAAAATAGCAAGGTAGGCCGTTCCAAGCGCTTCTCTTACGGGTTTAACATCTGTATAGGTGTTATCCTCCACAGGCACAGACCTCAGGATCTCTTTTGCATTATTTAAATATCTCAGCGATTCTTTCATTTGACTGCCCTCAATAACTACCTGATTTTTATCATAACTCATTTAAAAATGCAAGAAAGACTTTAAACTAAACCCTATTTGATTTAACAGCAGGCATATTTGAATGCGCCGGGCGGGTAGTTCACTTAAGGCATTTCAAACTTAGTTGTGTCCATGCCACCCTGACGGCACTTTCGCATTTTCTCCTCATTTCAACACTCTCAGGCTGTGTCACAAATATAAAAAACTCACAAAATGTCATTCCCTGTCTGACGACAGACCTCTCTTTCGAGAGGATTCCAGAATTTCGATCAACCTTCTCAAGTCCTATTGCTGGTTCAATCTATAAGATTGAACCGGCAGGAGGTTTTTTTGGAGTGATGTAACCGTGTTACCGCATTTTTTAATAGCATCGACACGGCCGATGCACTCCATTTTTCTTCCCAATATCCCGGTTATTGGGTTGAAAACCCACCGTTTATAGTGGTATTATGTGTTTTATGTTTAGGCTGGTATCTAAACAAGAAGTCCGTAAATCGTTAGAAAGATTGCGAAAAGGGGATTTGCCATTACAAAAAGGCGATGAAATTTATTGTATCGTCCTTGAAAAAGGTGACCATTAAGAATGACAGGATTTGGTAAAGTAAACACAAAAAAAGGTTCAATATATTACAAGATTAGATTGACGGTACAAATACTGGTTTTTGTTGTTTTCATTTGCCTGCTGATTTATGCTGATCCTATTGCCGAAAAGGATGGGACGGTGGATATCTTCCTTCGCATGAGTCCGCTTTCTGCAATTGGCGCAATGGTAGCTGCAAAGGAATTTATAGTAAGGTATTGGCCGGCTATTATTGTACTGGCGGCATCTCTGTTTTTGGGGCGTTTCTTCTGCGGTTGGGTATGTCCTCTCGGGACAACACTTGATATTACTGATAGTTTACTGAAAAAGCAAAGGAAGAGGGTTTCATTTAAGATTTATGATGCTAAAAGGCTGAAATATTATATACTGGCCTTTCTCCTCCTAAGCCTGTTTATAAGCCACCAGATGGTTGGTTGGTTTGACCCAATCAGTATTGTAACAAATGCATATACTATTGTTATCCATCCTTACTTCGTTTCTCTAATCAACTCATTTTTTAACTTTCTTCATAAATTCTACCTGATAAGTTTTGTAAGCGATAAAGTCCATGTTTTTATAAAGGAAGCTCTGTTTGCTTTGCACGCGCCGTTTTTCAGAGGGCATTTTATCTTTCTGATAGTACTCTCCGCAATCATATCTTTGGGTTTGTTTTATAAGAGATATTGGTGCAGGAATCTGTGTCCATTAGGGGCGTTGTTTGCCATGCTGTCAGACTGGTCTCTTTTTAAGCGTGTCGTGGGGCAGAACATTTGTGATGGGTGTGATAGATGTACAGTAGATTGCAAGATGGGAGCTATTGATGATACTGGAAGGAAAACGCAGGCAGGCGAGTGCATTTTATGCATGAAGTGCCAGGATATATGTCCTACAGGAGCAGTCAGGTTTATGCATAAACAGCCGCCAGAGCAGGAAATTCCCGTAAATTTGACTAAGAGAGGTTTCATAACGGCGTGCGTTTCCAGCGCCGTTGCGGCTCCTCTTCTATCACTGAACTTTCAGAAGAAGAAGAGTAATGATGAACTTGGAATTATACGCCCTCCGGGTTCACTCCCTGAAGATAAATTTCAGGCCAAATGCATACGATGCGGAGAGTGTATGAGGGTATGTAAGACTAACGGCCTGCATCCGACAATTTTAGAGGCGGATTTGAGCGGGATGTGGACCCCGCAGCTAATCCCACGGATTGGATATTGTGCCCATGATTGCGTACTTTGTACAAGGGTTTGTCCTTCAGGAGCAATTACCAGGCTTACTAAAGAGAAGAAGAAACGGCTGGCAATAGGAAAGGCCAGGATAGACAGAAACAGGTGCATCCCGTGGGTTGGCTATGCGCGATTGCCGGATTTGGACAAGAATTGGGAGGATGTCAGTTGTGGTGTATGTGAAGAGGTTTGTCCTGTCCCGACAAAAGCAATCCATTTCAATACATATGTTCATGGCAATGGTAAAGAGATAAGAAGGGTTTATGTAAGAGAAGAGGCATGTATCGGATGTGGTTTCTGTGAAAAAGTTTGTCCAGTAAATGGACGTTCTGCGATAGTTGTTGAGGGGATACAGCCCCAGGTAATGACAAACGAAAATGGTATACTCGAAAATGATCTCTTTCCTGTATCTGTTGAAGGCTGGAAGAGAAGAGGAGCGCCGACAGTGTATGCCGGTAAAGATAAACTTTTTGAATACATTAATGGCGGCGCAGAGGTTTATTTGTCCTATTCATTTAATCAGGTGTCAAAAGCTGTGTATGTTAAGAATGGGACTGATAATTCTGTTAAGGTGGACATTTGGGAATTTGGCAGATCTGATGATGCCTACGGTGTATTTGCAAAGGACAAAGCGGGGCAAGGAGTAAATATTGGGAACGAAGCCTCGTTATACGAGAATTATCTGTGGGTATGGAAAGGTAAGTATTTTATGAGTATAGAACCTTACAGAGGTGATATCAGTCCGGACGATATTACCTTTATCGGTGCTGCCGTTGTAGACAACATACCTGCCGGTGAGGTCCATTTGCCGGCTATCCTAATGTATTTACCTGAAGAAGGATACATCCAGGGAAGCTCAAGATATTTTCATAAAAAGATAATCCTGGATAATATTTACATTTCAGACAGGTTTATTGATAGAAATGTATTAAATCTCAGCGAACAGACAGATGCCGTTGTGGCTGATTATAAATCTGAAACAAGCAGTTTGCCTTTCAAATTATTGATAGTCAAATATCCTGAAAAGTCAGTTGCAGAGGAATCTTTCAAAAATTTCGTTGAGTTAAGGGAATCGTGGGGAGAAGATGTGGTTAAAACAGGCAGATTGCATACATTTGAAGATTTGAAAGGTAAGTATAGCAGCATATCTTGTATAAATAGTTTCATTATTGTTACGTTTCTTGTGGAAACCAGAGAGGATGCAGAATTTTATGTTAATAATGTTATTTCAAAGGTTGAAGCAAATCAAGACTAAGTTTTTATTGGAAATTTAAAAGCCTTTGTGATATATTATGCGGCACTTTATAAGGAGATGGAGATGAGCATAGAAAAAGGACTGAAAAAAGAGATAATTGAAGGTAACAAAGTACACGATACCGATACGGGTTCGCCGGAAGTACAAATTGCTTTGTTGACAGAACGGATAAAACATCTGAGTGATCATCTTAAAGAACACAAGAAAGATCATACGTCAAGGCGTGGGTTACTTATGATGGTTGGTAAAAGGGCTACGTTACTGAAATATCTTAATGGAAGAAATGAAGAAGGCTATAAGAGCCTGATAAAGAAGTTGGGCATACGTCGGTAAATTGGTTGGTGAAAGGATATAAAATTGAAATGTAAAGTTGAGGAAACTGTTGGCGGGGAGACCCTGAGTATTGAATCCGGTGAAGTTGCAAAGCAGGCAGATGGCGCTGTTATAGTCCGTTATGGAGATACGGTAGTGTTGGTTACGGCAGTATGTGGAGAACCGAAGGGCGGTGATTTTCTGCCAATGACGGTTGATTACAGGGAAAAGACTTATGCAGCCGGAAAGTTTCCTGGTGGATTTTATAAGCGTGAAAGCAGGCCAACCAACAAAGAAATATTAACAATGAGGATGATGGACAGGCCGATGCGTCCTCTTTTTCCGAAAGGATATTCAGATGAAGTCCAGATAATGTCGGTAGTATTATCTGCAGATAAAGAAACCGATCCTGACGTTATTTCCATGGTAGGGGCTTCTGCGGCTGTTGCGGTATCGAGTATTCCATTTAACGGCCCTACAGGTTCTGTGCGGGTAGGTTTAATAAATGATGAATTTGTAATTAATCCCAAGAATTCGGAGCTTGAATCCAGCACAATGAATTTAGTTGTTTCCGGGACGGAAGATGCGGTAATGATGGTAGAGGCATCAGGTAAGGAGATTTCTGAGGATAAATTTGTTGATGCGATAATGTTCGGTTTTGAAGAGATTAAAAAGATAGTACAAATGCAAAAGGAGTTGGTTTCGAAATGTGGGAAGGAAAAGCAGAAGTATGAGGAGACGACAGTAGATGCTGCGCTTTTTGATGAAATAAAGGCAAAGGTATATAAAGAAATCAAGGTGCAATCTGTAGTCAATGGAAAGTTTGCCCGTAAAAAAGCGTTAAAAGAAGTGCGCGGAAGATTAATTGAGGAATATTGTACTGATGCAGATGACGAAGGTAAAGAGAACAAGGTTAAGTCAATCTTTGATGAGCTTGTGGAATCAGCGGTACAGGAACAGATTATTAAAGAGAGTAAAAGAATTGACGGTAGAGGCCTCAAAGATATAAGGCCGATAACGTGTGAGGTGGGTTTTCTGCCGCGAACACACGGTTCTGCTCTGTTTACGAGGGGAGAAACTCAGGCGCTTGTAGTATCTACGCTGGGGACTTCGATAGATGAACAGCGTGTAGACGGATTGGTGGAAGGATATACCAAGAAGTTTATGCTGGATTACAATTTCCCACCTTTTTGTGTAGGCGAAGCGAAACCAATCCGAGGGCCTGGCAGAAGAGAAATAGGACATGGGGCCTTGGCTGAAAAGGCTCTGGAATCAATGGTGCCAGCTTACGAGGATTTTCCATATACCATACGGATAGTATCAGACATTCTTGAATCAAATGGGTCATCTTCAATGGCTACAGTGTGTGGAGGTACGCTTTGTATGATGGATGCCGGAATCCCGATGAAGCGCCCGGTCGCTGGCATAGCAATGGGGTTGGTAAAGGAAGGTGAGAAAGTTCGAATACTGTCTGATATATTGGGAGATGAGGATCATTTGGGGGCTATGGATTTTAAAGTAGCTGGAACTGAAGAAGGTATCACAGCCCTTCAGATGGACCTGAAGATATCAGGTATAAGTGAGCAAATTATGAGAGATGCGCTTGCTCAGGCCAAAGAAGGCAGGATGCATATTTTGAAGGAAATGCTGACTGCAATTGAGAAACCTCGCAGCGAGATTTCAATTCATGCTCCAAAACTCGTTAAGATTAAAATAAATCCTGAGAAGATTGGTTTGGTTATAGGCCCTGGCGGCAAAAATATCAAGAAGATCCAGGAGGAATCAGGCACACGGGTGGAAATAGAAGATGATGGAACCATTATTATCTCGGCTGCCTCTCTTGAATCAGTAGAAATTGCCAAGACTTATATAAGGGGGCTCACCGATGATGCGGAAGTAGGAAGAATATATAATGGTAAAGTCGTTTCAGTTAAGGAATATGGCGTTTTTGTTGAAATAATACCTGGAAAAGAAGGACTGGTGCATATTTCTGAACTTTCTAATGATTATATCGAGAAAGTAGAAGATGTGGTAAAGATGGGTGATGAAATTAAGGTGAAATTGATAGGAATAGATGAGCAAAAAAGACTGAAGTTAAGCAGAAAAGCTGCCTTAAAGGAAGAAAGAGCTGTTCAAACTACTACAAGTACATAATAGTTGAAAAATATTGAGACTTGTTCTTATATTAAATCATTAAGAATTTTTTATAGGAGGTAAAGTAAAAAAAGAAGGGAAAAAGTTTTTTTAGCAAGTCATTATTTTATATGTTTATGAAAAGTACTACGAAAAATGAGGAGCAGAAATGGCAATAAAAGGTACTGTAAAGTGGTTTGATGTAAAAAAAGGCTTTGGGTTTATTCAACAGGAAGATGGTAGTGATGTATTTGTTCACTATTCAAATATCTCAGGAAATGGTTTCAAAGTTTTAGAAGACGGAGAAAGTGTAGAATTTGAAGTTGTAGAAGGTAATAAGGGGTTACAAGCACAAAACGTTGTAAAAGCAGAAGCATCTCAAGCATAAACCTTTGTTTGTTATATAAGCCAAAGCCAGGAAAGCACTTTATTTACTTTCCTGGCTTATTTTTTTTAAGTATATTTTAACGGTCTTAAAAGACCCGCTCTGCTTACCAAGCTCTGTATGAGAACCCTTGCGGAACCCGCCCGGTCTTTGGGTGGGAAAGTGGAAACGAGATATCGTGTGTGTGTGAACGGTTACTATTCTAAGGAGTTTAAAAGGTATGACAAAGAATAATATAGATTCCGGCGATTTAAATTCTCTCAATACGCTGGCAGCGGGTTTGGTACACGAAATAAAGAATCCTTTAAATGCCATAAGCATAAATTTACAATTGTTAGATGAAGATTTACAGAATCGTAATTCAGTGAAAGACTCAAAAATGTCACAAAGAATTCGATTGCTACAGAAAGAAGTTAGTAGACTGGATAGTATTCTTAGTGATTTCCTGCGATTTGCGAAGAAGTATGAACTCCATTTAGAGGTATGTGACATTAATGAGGTTATAGACAGCGTGCTCGATTTTATAAGTCCTGAAGCCATGCAGAATTCTATTAGAATACTTAAAGGCTTTGATACAAAACTGCCAAAATGCAATCTGGATAGTAATATAATAAAACAAGCGTTATTAAACGTGATACTTAATGCTCAACAGGCAATGCCGGAAGGCGGAGAACTTATAGTGAGAACCTATGGAAGAGGTGAAAACATTTTTATAGATATTACCGATACCGGAGTTGGGATTGAAAGTGACAAAATTGATAAAATATTTCAGGTTTATTATTCAACAAAAAAGAATGGTACTGGTCTTGGGTTGCCTGCTGCCAAGAGAATTATTGAAGAAAGTAAAGGTACAATCAGTATACGTAGTGAAGATGGCAAAGGGAGTAGTTTTTTAATAAAGTTACCTATAAACAGCAAAGCTCAAGAAGAGTAATATAGCGATGGATGCAAACATATTAATAATCGATGATGAAAGAGATCAGGCCGAAGCGATAGCAGAAAGCTTGAGAAATGTTGGGTATACATGTTCAATTGCCGTGAGCGGTAATGAAGTGCTTGATATAATCGGAAGAGACAGGATAGACGTGGTGATTACGGATTTGGTCATGCATGGCATAGATGGAATGAAGATTTTAAAAGAGACAAAAGAGAAATCACCGGATACGGAGGTTATATTAGTAACCGGTTACGGTACAGTTGAGAACGCAGTTGCTGCAATGCAGAAAGGTGCGGCCACGTATCTTTTAAAGCCTATAAACATAAACCATTTAAGGGCTGCGGTTGATAAGGTTGTTGAGAAGCAGAATATAGTACGAAATAACATAGAATTGCATAAGCAGCTTGAAGAAAAATTTGGGTTTTCGGGTATTATAGGAAATAGTCAGCAAATGCATAGAATATTTAATATACTTAAGCAGATTGCTTCAACTACTGCGACAGTCCTGGTCGTGGGTGAAAGTGGTACAGGCAAGGAATTAATTGCCAGGGCAATTCACTACAATGGGCCGCGTAAGAATAATCCTTTTGTAGAATTAAACTCTGCCGCAATTTCAGAGACTTTACTTGAAAGCGAGTTGTTTGGGCACGAGAAAGGGGCGTTTACAGGAGCTTTGCACCAAAGGAAAGGCAAATTTGAATATGCAAATAACGGGTCCTTGTTTCTGGATGAAATTGGAGACATGCCGCTTACAACTCAAGCAAAACTGTTGAGAGTGATAGAGGACGGAAGGATTGTCCGTGTCGGCGGCAATGAATCGGTAAAGATAGACGTAAGGATAATAGCTGCTACAAATAAGGATTTGGGAGAGTTAGTGAAGGAGGGCAAATTTAGAGAAGATTTGTACTTCAGGTTTAATGTTATATGCCTTAGACTCCCACCATTACGGGAGAGACAGGAGGATATTTTTCTGTTAATGGATGTTTTTATTAAGGAATTTTCTAAAAAGAATGGCAAGAAGATTAAAGATATAACTCCGGAGGCGAGGAAGAATTTGTTCCGGTATAATTGGCCTGGCAACGTGAGAGAACTTAAGAATTGTATTGAAAGTATGATTGTTTTTAATCAAAATGGTATACTTGACATCAATGACATACCGGAGCATATATATAAGAGTAATAGAACAGCTTTAACCGGGCCTGTTTTCCCTGTTGGGATAACATTAGAGGAGATGGAGAAGGAATTAATGAAGAACACTTTGGCGTATGTGGGTGGGAATAGAGGAGAGACCGCAAGGATACTGGGGATTGGGGAAAGGACTCTTTATAGGAAACTCGAAAAGTACGGCTTGAAATAAGGAAAGTTATTATGGCAGAGATTAGATTATGTGGTCGATGTAAAAAAAGTATTCCTCAGAAGGATTTAGAAGCCGGATTAACTACAGAGCGTTATGGACAGTTAATTTGTCCGGAGTGTTCAGAAATTTTTGGTAAAAAGAAAGATAAGGGAGGGTTAGATGAATTACAGTTCCTCTTTGAATCTGTTCTAAGTGAGGTCAAAAATATTGCGAGAGTATTAACGTATGAGACCTCTTCATGGTTAAATATTGTTGGATCTGTTGCGCAGTGTTTCGTTTTTGGTGCGTTAGTATTTGCTTATACTAATAGAAATGGAGATGTGCATTCTGCTTTACTTCTTGCCATAGTTTTTCAGCTTATGGCACTCACTTTTTTTGTGATTAAAAAATAGTCTTTGTTTTACTGATTAGCATAAAACACATGACAAATCTTGAAAGATTTAGAAATTCAATGAGATACTGCAAAT
>Ga0155342_1022_pt1 | contig 10986 bp, 8 predicted proteins | sample RifCSPhighO2_02_FD_106310 | JGI IMG/M metagenome (GOLD analysis project Ga0155342, IMG submission 106310) | Planctomycetes bacterium RIFCSPHIGHO2_02_FULL_40_12 | reverse complement strand
TTCCTGATAAACAGGGGTACGGATACTCTGGGCAATCGCCTGATATATGACAATGATCTTGACATTACATGGTATGATTTTAGTAATACCATAAACACATGGGATAATCAGGTAGCCTGGGCATTAGGCTTGTCGGTCACCTTCGGTTCCACTACCTATGACGACTGGAGATTGCCGTCAACGGTGGATGGCCCATTTGTGTTTGGCTGGGATGGCACAACCACGGCCGGCTATAATATCACGAATAGTGAGATGGGCCATCTCTTTTACACAGAGTTGGGGAATCTTGGGTTTTATGCTATTGATGGAACAAATCCACAACCGGGATGGGGTTTGACCAACACAGGCGACTTTCAGAATTTGTTAAGCTCTCGGTACTGGTCTGGGACTGAGTTTGCGACTGATACCGGCAACGCCTGGCTCTTCCTCTTCTTCAGCGGCAACCAGAGCGTGGACTCTAAGCCCGCCAGTTTTTCTGCGCTGGCAGTTCGTTCCGGCGATGTTGCCGCCGTGCCTGAACCATCGACGGTAGCGTTCCTTGGGATCGGCCTTACGGGGATGGCGGTCTATGGCGTAATAAGAAGGCGGCAACGCAGGTAATTTGATAATTTGAGTTATCCGGTTATATCGAAGGCCTTGATTAGCCTGAACATTCTCTGGATATGACGTTTGAGGTTTAAGTCAGTAGCTTCAAGGCGATTGGCAAGTGTTTCAAGTATTTTTCTCATAAACGTTATGTCGTTTGCAAGATTGAATTCAAAAGTTTCCTTATCCATAGTATGAAGCTTACAATCAGTATGGGCTATTGCTGAGGCGCTGCGTTTATTTCCTGTTATTAATGTCATCTCTCCAAAGAAATCACCTGCATCAAGTATCGCCAGTGTTGCTTCGGTATCTCCAACTTTTTTTACTATCTGAACCCTGCCGGAATCAATGAAATACATTTCCTTTCCACCTTCCTCCTGTTCTTTAAATATAACCGTTCCCTCTTTGAAGTGTATCTTCTTCTCAGTGTATAATAAGCCTTTTGTGCCCATATTTTTTAATAAACCCTGAATAATAACTTGATTCTATTAAATTAAGATATTACAAATTCTTTTGTATAAGTTGCTTATAAGATAGTTTAGCCATCATTTTATTAATTTTATCACAGGATGTCAATGTGGAATTACTTCAATACATAGGAATTTCAAAGATGACACAAATAATGTAGGGGCGTACCCGCCTGCCCGCCCGTCTACGCCGTTCGGACGGGTACCTATTCGGGCAGGTTGCTATACGCCCCTACGTGTAGTAAAAAAGCTGCTATAGGGTGGCATGGACAAACTCGTTTGTCCGTGTTTTCAGCATATTGCAACACATTGCACGGACAAACAAAGTTTGTCCATGCCACCACGTAGCTTACATTAAAGTTGCCGTAGGCTTAACTTAAGATATTTTCAGGCTTCGTGGCGCTGCAAGTTGCATTAGGATTTAACAGGAAATCCAGTTAGTGTCGGCATAAGGGTAAAAATTGTTCGAACCCCTGCACACTGAAAAACCCTTGACAGGAATGTGTGCTGATGTTAACGTATTTACCGGTATTTTTTTCTGGTAAGGGAAGCTTCTAAAATGGCCAAAATCACCCCTTTCATGCATTTCCTTTTAATTATACATACCAAAAGGAATTTTGGATAAGAGTATTCCTGCATAAATTCGCCTTAGCCGTGTAGGGTTTCAGATTTACATAAAATATTACTTTTGCAGTTGTAAATTTTGATTGAAATATTCATTAATTCACAATGGAATTTAATATGATCATTAAGAAACTGTCATTTGCCTTTATTATTTTGTTTTCCTTTACATGTTTGACAATGTCCACAGTCGGGCATTGCGACCAGACTGCTGAGGTTGAAGATTTAACGGCTAAACTAACGAATTTCCTCAATGATGTAGAAAAGATTCTCGAAAGCCATGAGCAAGAAATAACCGGCCTTGAATCAAACATAAGCATCCTTAAAGAGGAATTAAAGACATTAAATGCAACAAGGGAGAGATTAATTGAAGATAAGGCAGAGGGCGCAGTCTTAGAATTAGTCACAAAGCAAAAGGGTGTTATTGAAGATAGGATTAATACATTAAATGAAGCCGTAAGAGTCAGAACGGAAATTACAGATGTTGCCGGCGCTTTAGGAAAAGAGCTGGAAGTTACGCCAACTCTGACTAAAAGGAAAAGCCAGATAAGCGAAGAGGCAGCTTTATTGCCTGCATCCCAGTTTGAAGGTATTCAAAAAGAGGCTGAACTGTTGAAAGCAGGTTTGGAAGCGACTCTGTCTGAGGTCAAAGAAAAAGAAACATATCTATTGACATCAAAAACGTCCCTTGACGCCTCAAAAATAAAACTCGAAGAAGAAAAAAAGAAGCTTAAGGACAAAATAAAAGCGCTTACAGGCCAGAAACCCTCGACACAGGAAGAATCCCGCCAGATTGAAAACAGAAAACTCAGCCTGGAAAACGAGATTGAATTACAGGATGAAAAGGTTAATTTGTTATTGATACAAATTAAGTTGGCGAGTCTTAATTTGCAATTGGTCGAGCTTCAAAAGTTAAATAAACAGATGGAAATAGATGTTAAGGCCGGGATTGCCGGTATTTTATCAAATAAATTCAAAGAAGCGGAGGCCCAGAGGAAGGCAAAAGAAGCAGAAGAAGCCAAAAAGGCCGAAGAAGAAAGAAGAAGGATTGCAGAAGATGAAAAGGCAAAGGCTGAATTGGAGAAGAAGGAAGCGCTAAAGAAAGAAGAGGTTGCTGTACAGAAGCAATTAGAGGCGACGTCACCTGAAAGGAAAAGGGTTTTAGAGGTTGAGGCGGACGTACATAAGCAAAAGGGCCTTATAGCTATAATAAAGGATGAATTAATTACCGTAGGCAATGAAAGGCACAAAGATCGCACAGAATTAAAAAGGATACAAAAAGATATTGAAAAAATACTTGGCGGTGAAAATACACCTGATGAAATTGCTGAAGAATTGAGTGTTATTGACGCAGTGTCAAAGAATATACATGACAAGATAAAGACTGTTCAAAGCCTGCTGATTGCGGTAGAAAAACAGAAATCCATCGTAAGTGAAAGTTTAAATAATTTACGTGCTGACCTGTTGCCGACCGTACCCGGAGAAAAATCAAGCATGGAGAAGGAAGCCGAAGGCTTCTCAGATAGTACACTGGGCAAACAGTTAATAAAGCTAGTGAATTTACGTGTTAAACATATCGAAGAACAAAGCAACCTCATAGAGACAAAGATTGAAAGACTCAATGAAAGACTAGAACTGAACATAGTTTTATCAGAGAAATTAACAGAAGCCCAAAAGGCCCTTTCGCAAATACGAGTCGCAAATGTCTGGGCAAGACACGAGAGCCGTATATCAACAAATACGGTAATAGTCGGTTTGTCAGACGTAAAGTTACTTAAGGATAAACCTTTTGATTTTTATAGGGCATCAGTCCAGAGTTTAAAGAAACTTATTATTTCCCTGTCGAAAACTAGAAATATTACGGCATTTATTATAAAAGTAACTATTGTAGTTTTTGTTATTTTATTAGCTCTTTTTGCCAGACGTTTTCTCAAAAAATGGGCAAACCGGGAGATAGAAAGATTTACAACAGCATCTCCACAGACATTTTACACTTTCGAACTTATACCGGGTTTGTTCCGCATAATGCAGAATACGTTGACTACGTTCTTTCTGTTCGTAATAGTCCTCACAATATCGCTTACCGTTCCATCTAATATGCCGGTAATCTTATCTGCCGTTTATGGATTTGCAATTATATCAGTTTATAAATTCTTAAGAGGCGCTGTTGTCGAATCCTTTAGTCCGTACACAGGCGGAAGACGGTGGGTTCCGGTTACTTACTTTTCTGCAAGGCTCATTTTCAAGGGCTTAAATACTATTCTGATATTTTCCGCAATAACAATAACGTCAATCTTTGTCTTGAATGCTTACAGCTATAAAGAAGACGTTATTGAACTATTGTGGTTCATTTACAGGATAGTTACGTTATTTCTGATCGTCTGGATAGCTGTCGGCCAGAGGTCGTACTTGTTAAGAATTTTACCATATCCTGAAAGCGCCATTGGTAAGCTCGTTAATAAGGTAATTAATCTGCTTTATCCATTATTTATTGCATTTGTAATCCTGCTTTTTGCCATACGAAGCCTTGGATACACCCTGTTGACATATACCCTCATAGCAACACTTATAAAGAGCATGTTTGTTGCGGTCATCGCTTACCTTATATATCGATATATATTAAGGCAACAATTACTCTCACAAGAAAAGAGGCTGAATCAATTAAAGTTGCTCGAAACAAAAGAATTAGAATCCGAAGAAAATAAAATAAAGAACAGATTCAGGGTTTATAAGTATTTATTAGATTATGGAACTGTAATAATCTCTGTGGTTGTGATTCTCGGGATATGGAATGACACGTTTAAAGATGTTGTTAGTTCGCCGGCAGCCCCAAACATATTTCGGAATATTTATGAAAGGATTTTGTATGTGCTTATTTCTGTAAAAAACAGTTTGACTCATAAGTTCGTATTAGCTGAGGGAAGATATACAACACCTTTTAAAATGTTATTTGGCATATTAGTCCTGGTAGCGGCTTTTACATGTACCAGATATTTAAAGAATATATTGCAAACAAAAGTTTATGAAAAAGCTCAACTGGAAGAGGGCGCCAAACAGGCAATTTCATCTGGTGTTAAATATTTCATAATTGGTATTGCTGCAATAATAGGATTAAATGTTGCAGGGATACCTTTAAGGAGTCTTACTATCTTTGCAGGCGCATTCGGTATTGGAATCGGCTTTGGGATGCAGAATATAATAAACAATCTGGTGAGTGGCATCATAATTGTCTTTGAAAAACCGATTAAGGTTGGAGACGTAATAAAGATTGATGCGGATATTGCAGGTAAAGTTGAAAGTATCAATATTCGAAGCACTACCATAAAGACCTTTGAAAGGACAACGGCTATCATACCTAACTCTAGGTTCCTGGAGAGTAACGTGATCAATTGGATTCATGGAGGCGACATGGTTTTAAGAGCCATAATACATGTGGGAGTTGCTTATGGTTCTGATACTGAATTAGTCAGGGAATGTTTATTAAAGGTTGCAAATGAGCATCCACATGTACTGAAGGACCCGGAACCAAAAGTGCGCTTTGCAGAATTTGGAGAAAGTTCATTAAATTTCCAATTATACTTTTGGGCTCACATAGATAATCGATGGATGGCGATCAGCGACTTAAATTTTGCAATTGACAAAATATTCAGAGAAAACAACATCACAATGCCTTTCCCTCAGAGAGACCTGCACATTCGTACTGAAAAAACTGTTGGGACTAAATTTCCCCCATTAATTGATAAGGGTGTGAACAGTGATGTAGATTTTAAAAACCCTCAAACAGACGGATAAGTTTATGAAAGATAGTTGTCTCACGACTTAAGTCGTTTTAAGCAAATATTAATTCCTGTCGAATTATTCACCACTTGTAATCTCGCCTTTTCCTGTATCCCGTATATTGTGACCAAAGGCAACTGCAGGGAGAGAATGGCGGTTTTTATGCTTAAGTCTGTACAAGTTTGCGAAAATAACAAAGACATAATCATAAATCATTTTTCTTGACCTTGGCAATTATATCAATATAATTAAAAAATTTATTCTATGCACATATATAAATTTTGTCTATTTCGTTGTATTTTGAAGAATATAGTCAGAACCCTTTTGGTTCAGTTTTTATAATGTGTAGTGTATTGTAAAATCTAAAAATAAGTTGATTTATCAGGTAAATTAAAAGGGGGTTAAATTATTATGGCGTTGGATCCTACCAAGCATGCAGATTGGGAAATAGCAGAAGATTCGGAAACCAGGATGAAAACAGTTTATCAATTGGCTGAAGAGTTGGGGCTGGAGAAGGAAGAACTGCTGCCTCACGGGCATTATGTGGCAAAGATTGATTTTAACAGGGCGATTAACCGGCTTGGGGATAAGACGGACGGGAAATACGTTGATGTAACTGCAATCACACCAACTCCTCTGGGTGAGGGAAAATCTACTACAACTATGGGTTTGGTACAAGGTCTGGGAAAAAGAAACAAAAATGTTGTAGGCGCCATTCGTCAGCCGTCCGGAGGACCTACTATGAATATCAAGGGTTCTGCTGCGGGCGGCGGCCTTTCTCAATGTATTCCATTAACTCCTTTCTCTCTTGGACTGACGGGAGACATTAATGCGATAATGAATGCCCACAATCTTGGCATGGTGGCTCTTACATCCAGAATACAACATGAGTTCAACTACAGCGACGAGCAACTTGCGAAAAGGAATCTGAAACGTCTTAATATTGATCCAAATAACGTTGTATTTCAGTGGATCATAGATTTTTGTGCCCAGGCGCTTAGGAACATTACTATAGGTATAGGCGGAAAAATGGATGGGTTTATGATGCAATCTGGATTCGCCATTGCTGTTTCTTCAGAGATTATGGCCATTTTGTCGGTTGCAAAGGACTTGAAAGATATGCGTGAGAGGATGGGCAAGATAGTGCTGGCCTACGATAAATCCGGCAAACCTGTAACAACCGCGGATCTGGAAGTTGATGGCGCTATGACTGCGTGGATGGTGGATGCTATTAATCCGAACTTGTTGCAAACCATTGAAGGACAACCGGTGTTCGTCCATGCCGGGCCTTTTGCCAATATTGCCATTGGCCAGTCATCGATCGTGGCTGACAGGCTGGGGCTGAAGCTGGGTGATTATAATGTGACAGAATCCGGTTTCGGAGCGGATATCGGATTCGAGAAATTCTGGAATCTTAAATGCCGCTTCTCGGGAAATAAGCCCAATGCAGCCGTCCTGGTTGCCACTATCAGGGCTCTCAAATGCCATGGCGGCGCTCCGGTTCCTGTTCCCGGACACCCTCTGGATCCAATTTACAAGGAAGAGAACGTTGAATGGGCTGTGAAAGGGGCTGAATCGAATCTGCTACACCTTATTAAAGTGGTAAAGAAAGCCGGTATCAACCCTGTAGTTTGTATAAATAATTTCTACACAGATACGGATAATGAGATAAACGCGGTACGAAAGGTGGTAGAAGCTGCCGGAGCCCGTGTTGCTCTTTCCAGGCATTGGGAAAAGGGCGGTGAAGGAGCACTGGAACTGGCTGATGCCGTGATAGACGCCTGCAATGAAGAAAGCAAATTTAAGTTTCTCTATGAATTAGACGCTCCGCTAAGGACGCGTATAGAGCTGATAGCTGAGCAGGTCTACGGGGCTGACGGAGTCGATTATTCTCCGGTCGCTCTGGCAAAGGCCAGGGCGATGGAGGCTGATCCTGAAATTGCCAAGATGGGCACCTGCATGGTGAAAACACATCTTTCCCTTACAGATAATCCACAGATTAAGGGCGCTCCGAAGAATTGGAAACTTCAGATTCGAGATATAATGATTTTTAAGGGGGCGGGATTTGTAGTGCCAATCGCAGGGGCTATCAAACTCATGCCGGGAACATGTTCCGATCCTGCGTACAGACGTGTGGATGTGGATGTGGAAACCGGTAAGGTAAAAGGGCTTTTCTAGTCCGAACTGCTTTCTTGATCATGATAAAGAGGTATTAAATAAATCGATCAAAAGTGAGGGAAGCTTACACGGCCTTCGTGCGTCGGCATATAACAAAGCAAAGAACTGGATATTATTTTAGCAGGAAGGATTTATATTATGGAAATATATAGTAAGGGATTTATGAGAAATTTTTTGAAGGTTTCGTTAATTGGTTTAATTTTTATCTTGTCTTGTGGAAAGGCAGAAGATCAGGTAGGGGTGCAGGAAGAAGAATCTGTTGAGTGGTATGAAAAACTTGGATTTAAAGAGAATATGAAACAGATGAAGGAAGACACACAGCTTATGACGCGCAGACTGGGAGAAGGTGATTGGGCTGACGCTGAGGAGTTATGTATCAAGATAGAGAAGACTTTTAATGCGCTTAACCTTGCCAGTGATGATATTCCGAAGGAATTTTTTGAGCTTAAAGGCAGGTTTAATGATTCTTTGGTAAAGATGTTGCAGGTATGCCGGGAAAAAGACCACGATAAAGCAACTGCTCATTTAGACTTGTTCAAAAAAACCTGCAGTTACTGCCATCGTTTGACCCGCAAAGAGTGGGATAGGATGAATATGGAGACAGATTTTGATGTGGCAATGGACAAGTATTATAAAGGCGAAGAACCTGGTGATAAATAGGCCTGATTATACGGAAAGAGCAACGAGGCCATGAAAATACTAGTTACTGGTGGCGCAGGATTTATTGCATCAAACCTGGTTGATAATTTAATATCTCAGGGGCACGATGTCGTAATAATTGATAATCTCGTAACAGGGAAGAAGGAAAATATTAATCCGAAGGCAACCTTTTTTAAAGAGGATATATGCAACGCAGAGGGTCTGGAGAAAATATTTTCAGAAGAAAAACCTGATATTGTCAACCATCATGCCGCTCAAGTGGACTTGCGAAGATCTGTGAGGGAACCCTTATATGATGCACAGATAAATATACTGGGTTCCTTAAACCTGATAGATTTATCGAATAAGCATAATGTAAAGAAGTTTATATATGCCTCTACAGGTGGCGCCGTATACGGAGAGCCCAGATACCTGCCGGTAGATGAGAAACATCCCATAGATCCTCAATCGCAATATGGCGTGAGTAAGCATACTGTTGAACATTATTTATTTGTATTCAGGCAAACCAACAACCTGGATTATGCAGTTTTGCGGTACCCAAATGTTTACGGCCCCAGGCAAGACCCTCATGGAGAGGCTGGGGTTGTCGCTATTTTCACCGAACAGATGCTGGACGGCAAACAACCAACTATTTTTGGCGATGGGACAAAGACAAGGGATTACGTCTATGTAGATGACATCATAACCGCAAATATTAATGTTATGTTTAAATCCGTAAGCTCACAAGATGAGATTTATAATATTGGTTGGGGTAAAGAGGTAAAGGATATAGAGATATTTGAATCGGTCAGAGATGCTTTGTGTCTTAACGTAAAGCCAATTCTTGATGAGAAACGTCCGGGGGAAATTGACCGCATTTGCCTTGATAATACTAAAGCTGCAAAAAGGCTGGATTGGAGTCCAAAAGTGAGACTTCAGGAAGGGATAAAACTAACAACAAACTTCTATAAGGAAAGAAGGCGGCAATTGCCCTGAACTGAAGACCTTTGTATTAAAAGCAAACAATTTATTATCTCTTTGTCCACTGGAAACCTGCCCTGGCGCCCTTTTGGCCGTATTTCTTTCGCTCCTTCATCCTGCTGTCGCGAGTCAAGAGGCTTGCGCCCCTTAAGCCTTCTGCAAGTGACTGATCTGCTTTATAAAGGGCTCTTGCGACCCCCAGGGATATTGCCCCTGCCTGGCCGGTCAGGCCGCCGCCCTGAACATTTATAAAGACATCGTATTTACCTAAGGTTTTTGTGGTCTTTAATGGCAGCCGTGCCGCAAACGTGTCACGGTCCCTGCCGAAGTATTCTTCCAATTCTCTACGGTTTACGAGAAACTTTCCAGTGCCTTTTCTTATTCTTGCCCTTGCCACAGACGTCTTGCGTCTGCCGGTGCCCCATATAAATTTTGTATCATCAGCCATTTTATTTCCTTTTGTTAGATTTCCAGAACCTTAGGTTGTTGAGCTTCGTGAGAATGGTCTGGACCTGAATAAATCTTTAATTTTTTTAACATGGCATATCCGAGTTTTGTCTTTGGTAACATCCTTTTAACTGCCATATTTATTACTCTGTCCGGATGTTTTTCCAGCCAGATCTTTACGGGATGTTCCTTAAAACCTCCGGGATAACCGGAATGAGAGTAGTAAACCTTATCATTCATCTTGTTACCGGTCAATTTTATTTTTTCTGCATTAATAACTATAACAAAATCACCCGTATCAACATGCGGTGTATATATAGGCTTTGTTTTTCCCTGAAGTATCATAGCAATACGGCTTGCCATCCTCCCCAGGATTTTATCTTTGGCATCAATTAAGTACCAATCTCTTTGAACTGTTTCTTTCTTTGCTATAAAGGTCTTTATCTTTATCATGATTATAATGTGTTAATATGCTTAATTTTAGAGACGTACTATTTATCATAGTCTTTAAGATTTGTCAATATTATTATAGTTTTTTGTTTGATAAATTGACAAATGGTATCATTTATAGTATCGTCTTACGTAATAAGAGACAGCAGAAAACGCTCAAGCGAATTTTTGAGATACCAACTCGAGCGGATATTGAGTGGAAAGATTTCAAGTCTCTGTTAACCGCCTGCAATGATTGATTGGGAACTATTTTTGTGAAATTATTGTAGCAATATTTACTGTTTAAAAGATAAATATACCCCTATTCATCCTGCAAGGCTGACAATGCCTAGTTGTAAATTAATAGTGAGGAGCTATTTAATGAAGACCTTTAGAATAAGATTTTTATTAGTTGCCATAATACTTCTTTTTTGCACAACTGCGTATGGACAAAAGCTAGAACTTGATGTAAGAGAACACACACTCGACAATGGTATAAAATTATTGATGTTGGAGAAACACGATGTCCCCATAGTCTCACTCCGTATTGTTTACAAGGTTGGTTCCGTAAATGAACATCCGGGGATCACGGGCGCTTCCCATTTGTTTGAACATATGATGTTCAAGGGCACGGAGATTTTTGGGATTAAGGACTATGATAGTGAAAAGCCCCTTCTGGAAAGAGAGGATGAACTGATTTCTAAGATTTCAGTTGAAGAGACCAAAGGCAATGATGCTGATAAAGAGAAAATAAAACAATTAGAGGGTGATTTGAAGGAAGTATGGGAAAAACAAAAGGAATTAATAGTCAAGGATGAAATGTGGTCAATTTATCTCAAGAATGGCGCTACCGGTCTAAACG
>Ga0155342_1054_pt1 | contig 11308 bp, 10 predicted proteins | sample RifCSPhighO2_02_FD_106310 | JGI IMG/M metagenome (GOLD analysis project Ga0155342, IMG submission 106310) | Planctomycetes bacterium RIFCSPHIGHO2_02_FULL_40_12 | reverse complement strand
CTTTAGTCTCAATTTTGACCTAACTGAGTTGATAATAGGTTCCGGAGCGAAACTGCATCTCGCCGACTTCTTTGATAATGCCAATAGAGTAAATCATGGCTTTGGCACGGCAGAGGCTAGAGGCAAAAGGCCAGACACCAGAAGAAAGACGAAAAAAATAAATGTTTAGTTCAATCTGCCAGGTTGGGTTTTGTAAGCATTGCTGATATTAACGCATTAGAGGAAATCTTGAAACGAGAAGAATAGTAAAGCTACAGAAATAGTTTATACCTTTTCCAGGGAAAAAATCGAAGAATCCAAAGATATGTCCGCAGCGCAAAAGCTTAAATGGCTTGAAGAGGCTAACTTATATTAATAAGACAATTGGATTTGAGAAGCGGGCGCTTACGGATAATCGTTTTAAGGGTGTTATTACTGCTAAAGATTTTTACACTTGATAATATTTTCTATAAAATCAAGGGCTTTATTTGTGTCTTTTGCTGAAAAGCGCTTCGTTTTCAGGGTTTTCTTTATAAGTAATAACTCGTTATCTGTAACCTTCTCGGCTGTTTTTGTTTCCTTTGAGTCTATTATCTTGATTCCGGGATAATCTCCTTCCCTGTATCCTTCAACAAGCACAACACTTACATCATGAAGATACTTTTCTATAATTTCACTTATCTTAGGCGGGTTTGTTACCCTCTTTATGACGGCAACCTTATCTTTTGATGAGAGGGCTACGGAATCAGCTCCTGAGTGAAAATACTTGTATGAGTCCTTGCCTTCGTGGTCGATCTCAAACTTTCTGATGTTGTATTTGAGGGTTCCTACTCTGTATCCGCGTTCTTTCAGCTTTGGAATGAGTGTTCTGATAAGTGTCGTCTTGCCTGCACTCTGCTTTCCTGCAATGGATATTATTGTTACTGCTTCAGAATTCATCTGGCATCTTGCTTATTTCTTCAGCCGTAAAGACAGGGCCTTCTTTACAAACGTAAGTACAACCAATGTTACATCTGCCGCATTTCCCCAGTCCGCATTTCATCCTGTTCTCAAGGGTGGTATATACTTTTTCCTGTTTGAACCCGAGTTTCTCCAACACGGGCAATGTAAACTTTATCATTATGGGAGGCCCGCATACTATAGCGATTGTATTGTCGCTGCCTGGGGCTGTTTGTTCAACAACGGTTGGGACAAAGCCCACCTTGCCGGTCCAATCAGACGTTTCTCCTCCGGGGTCAACTGTAGTTACCAGGTTAACATCATTTCTTGCATTCCATTCCTTGAGCTCATGCTTATACACCAGGTCTTCAACGGTTTTGGCTCCGTAGACGATGGTTACATTTTTGAACTTGTCACGCAGGTCTAAACAGTTCCAGATAACACATCTTAATGGCGGCAATGCGATACCTCCTGCAATAAATACAAGGTTCTTGCCTTCCCATTCTTCTATGGGAAATACATTTCCATATGGGCCCCTGAATCCTATAGTATCGCCTACATTGAGTTCTCTGAGTGCATTGGTTACCCTTCCAGCCTGTCTGAAGGTACATTCAATGTAGTCTTTCCTTGTGGGTGATGAAGCAATGCAAAAGGTAGACTCGCCATAACCAAACACAGAATAGAGTGCAAATTGTCCTGCCTGGAATTGAAAATTCTTACCTTCGTCTTCGTTTAAGAAATTAAGTCTGAATGTTCTTACACCCGGAGCCTCATCTATCATATCACTGATATTCATAAGATATGGTCGGTATATATTGTCCATAATATTTACACTTTCTCTTCGGTTGCAATTATTTCCAGCATTTCAGAAATATTCATATCTGCAGGGCAAACCCGCGAACACCTTCCGCAGCCTACACAGAGAATACTGTCAAACTTTTCTACATAATACTTGAATTTATGCATAATCCTCTGTCGCCACCGCTGGTCTTGTGTTGACCGTGGATTATGTCCGGACGTATGCAGTGTAAACATCTTGAACTGACATCCGTCCCAGTTCTTGACCCTGTCCCCTTTTGACATCGTACATTCGTCAACAATATCAAAGCAATGGCATGTGGGACATACAAATGTACATGCGCCACAGCCTATACATTTCGTAGAGAATTCCGCCCACACTTTGTGCACAAAATTTTCATCGAGCCACGGTTTAACCTTTTCAATCTCAAACTTCTTTTCGACCGTTGCCACCTGTCTATTGAGGGTTTCAGTACCGGGATTGTCAGCAGGTGTAAAAACTGTTCCTAAACTTTCCACCAGTTTTTCACCTTTCTCTGTTACTGTTTCAGCCAGATATTCGGCATCTGAAATCCTGGTTAACAATACGTCACTGCCCTCCTTTGAATCGGGAGCCAAACCTACTGAAGTACAGAAGCAATAATTATCGCATTTGTTACATGCAATGGTCACTACGGTGCTCGCTTCCCTCCTCTGAACCCAGAACTTGTCGCTATAGTCCCAGTTGAAGACCTTATCCATGACAGGTAAGCTTGCAGCGTCGCAGGGCCTTGAACCAAAGATAACGGTTTTGACGGCAAACCCTTCAGGCTCTTCGATACTAACCTTATTCTTCTCCATACTATAGGATAATATCTTTTCCGTCTTTGGAAGAAAGAATTCCTTTATAGAATTGTTGGTTTGGACGTGATCAAGGTGAATCTCATCCGCACTCTGTACCTCGTCAAGCATGATAAGGTTATTGTCCTTTTTTGGAGCAATAGTTTTATAACCCTGATCCTTCAAGCCCGTTATTAAAGAATTAAATTTTTCTTTCTTTAAAATTTTTTCCATAATAGAATACCTAACCCGAACAAGTTGGAAAAGAAATAGTTCACCGCAAAGACGCCAAGTACGCAAAGTTTCAAAGATTATTGACTATTCTCTTAATCCCTTCTTTTAATATTGGAACATTAAAATTAATCAAAAGTCCTAATTTTAAATCTGACAGCTTTAAGTATGTTAAAAGTTGTGCATCGTGAATTGATTCAATCTTGTTAACAGACTTTAATTCCAAGATTACTTTGCCTTCAACTACTATATCCAGTTTATATCCACAGTCTAATGTTATTCCTTTATAAACCACAGCAAGAGGTTTTTGCCTTTCAAACACAATATCTCTAATTTCCAATTCCTTACAAAGACACTCTTCGTAAGCTGATTCTAACAACCCTGGCCCAAGGTGACGATGCACTTCAATTGCAGCACCTATGATTTCTTTTGATAACCTATCTTCTTCTTTGCGGCTTTGCGGTGAATAATTACTCATTTTTTGCCAAAATTGTTCAAAATATTTTATAAAGGTACTGAAATCTTATTTGAAAAAATTCTGATTGTCATCTTCTTTATAAGTGGCCATTGCAAGTTCATCGTCTATATTGTAACCGGCCCGGTACTTAAAATTCTTCTCCGTCTCCTTGGCCAGTTTCTTATTCAGAAGATTAAGCGGTATGTCTGCCGGACATACCCTTTGGCACTCTTCACAGTTTATACATCTGCCGGCTAAGTGATAAGCCCTTGTGACGTTCCATGATAGATTGCCGCGTGGATGTGCGCTTGGGTCTATCCATTGAGGCTGGTTTTTGTCCACGATACATCTATCACAAAAACAGAGAGGACAGATACTGCTGCAGGCATAGCACTTGATGCATTTTGCAAACTGTTTCTGCCAAAAATCCCACTTTTCCTTCTCCGACAGTTTTTCATACTGTTCCAGTTCTGCGTATCTTTCCTCGAAGGGGATTTCCCTGTTTTCAATCTTTTCGCCAATTAATTCATCGTATATCCTGGGAGTGTGGACATCACATGCCTTGCATTTTGTCGCCATCGGTTCGCCTACACCATTACATGTGACACCAAGGATGTAGACATCTTCGCGTTTAATCTGACTTTCCTTAATGAGAACGACAATGGTTTTTGCGTCACATCCCTTTACCACAATTGCAGGTTTTCCAAGTTTTCTTGATTCCCGTCTCTTGAGATATGTTGTAAGGTTATAAACGCAATACTTATTCCATGTTAATTTGCTTACGTCCTCAGGTTTATTAATGAATACCGGCCTTGTTCTTTCCGGCGTGCTGCCTTTACCATATCCATAGATAACGTTTACGGTATTGCTCCTGAGGAGTTCCTCCGCCTTTTTTCTTAGAGCCTCTATCATTTAAATCTGCTCCCTTCACTGTAGGGTGGATTAAGCGACAGCCAATCCACCTTTATATATTTATTGGTGGATTCGTCCTTTGTCCTTAATCCACCCTACTTTTTCCTTTTAATAAATAAAAGACTAAAGTCTTAACTCCACCGGAAATTAGGCTTTAGCCTTTTATCCTTTACAAATAGTATCGAGTTCAGTTTGTTATACAGAACTTTTACCGGAGCCCGCAGGGCCAATTGCATTAATCTTTTTGTACCCTTCAAATGGCCCCAACGCTCTGACGGCATTGACTACGCCGTTTATTGTTTCTACCCATTTTCCGCCTTCTGCGGCAGAAATCCACGAGAATTGTATTCTTTCAGGATTAATACCACAGAACTCTAGAAGTGGCCGGAAGACATTCCACCTGCGCCTGGCGTGGTAATTGCCCGAATTGTAGTGGCAATCTCCGGGATGACATCCTGAAACCAGAATCCCATCGGCTCCCCGTTCAAATGCCTTTATGAGAAATAGCGGATCTATCCCTCCGGTGCATGGAAGTTTGATTACGCGCACATTTGCCTGGTATTGTTTTCTCCCTGTACCCGCAAGGTCTGCGCCTGCATAGGTACACCAGTTACAGAGGAAGGCGACTATTCTGGGTTCAAATTTGGTTTTTTCTGACATCGTAATTATATAAATGAATAAATGTAAGGGCGTATTGCTATACGCCCCTACTTTGTGGCAACTTTGAAATTCCTAGACATTTAATTAAATTCTACGGCATTAATCTCCGCATATATTTGTTCGTCGTTGAAGCCATCTAACTCTATACTCTTAGACCTGCACGTTGCCGCACACAAACCGCATCCCTGGCAGAGTCCCTCATTTACCCTGGCAACGGTCTTTATCACACTGCCATCACGTGCCTTGATATCTTCCTGCTCGATAGCGCTGTATGGGCAAACTTTTTGACAGTAAAAACAGCCAATGCATGTTGAAAATACGGGCGGGAGTCGTCTGTCTACCCTGGCGACGACAGGTTCACGTTCCAGCTCGTCAGATGAAAGCAGGGCAAGGACTTTACTTGCCGCAGCGCCTGCCTGTGCTACAGTCTCCGGTATATCTTTGGGCCCCTGACATGTCCCTGCAAGAAAAATTCCGGCGCTGCTGCTTTCCACGGGTTTTAATTTTGGATGCATTTCTGAGAAAAACCTATCTTTATCATATTGTATACTCAGCTTCTGTGCGAATTTCTCAGCATCATCCTGTGCCTTCATAGCAGATGCGAGTACAACCATGTCGGCTTCAATCTCAACCACTGAGCCGGTTAATGTATCTGCCCCGAGTACAACCAGTTTTTCACCTTTCTGGTAGACCCTTGAGACGCGGCCTCTGAGATACGTGGCTCCTTCTTCTTCTATTGCCCTTAGTGAAAATTCTTCATAGCCTTTTCCGGCACATCTGATATCTATATAGAAAACAAATGCGTGTCCATGATGCACCTTGTGCTTATACAACATGGTGTGCTTGGCCGTATACATACAACATGTCTTTGAACAATATGAACACCCTTTTGCCGGGTCTCTTGAACCAACACATTGAATAAATACAACTATTTCCGGCTCTTTGCCGTCAGAAGGTCTTTTGATCATGCCTTCCGTAGGGCCGGAAGCGCTGGCAAGACGTTCAAATTGCAAACCGGTTATTACGTCTTTATATTTACCGCCGCCATATTCACCATAAAGACCGTCCTCAAGTTCCCGATAACCGGTAGCAACAATTATTGCGCCAACTTTTTCTTCAATGATTTCATCTTCCTGGTTGTAGTCAATTGCCTTAACGGGAGCTATAGGACAAGCATCAATACATTTCCTGCATACCTTGGAGTCATTTGGGCGAATATTTTTCTTTCGCGCATCTTTAAATAATATACAGTTTTCCCGATCAATTACGGGCTTACTCGGAATCGCCTGCGGAAACGGGATATAGATGGCTGTTCTGTTTCCAAGCCCCATATCAAATTCGCTCTTTATCTTTTTACATGGGCATACCTGCCAGCAGGAACTGCACCCCGTACACAAGTTCAGATCAACAGACCTTGCCTTTTTCCGGATCCTGACGTCAAAATTACCAAGATAGCCGTCAATGGATTCTATCTCGGACCATGTGTATAATTTTATGTTTTCATGTTGTGCAAGCTCAACCATCTTTGGAGTCATGATACACTGTGAACAGTCGAGGGTAGGGAAGGTTTCTGACAGTTGAGCCATATGGCCGCCAATTGACGCCTCTCGCTCAACCATTATAACTTCATGTCCACCATCAGCTATATCTAACGCCGCCTGTATTCCTGCAATACCGCCTCCGATAACGAGGGCACGCTTTGTTACGTGAACCTTTATCGGATTTAGTGATTTATCCTTTCTGACCTTTTCGGTCATCATCCTTACGAGATCGGTAGATTTCTCTGTCCCTACAGGTTTATCAGGATGAACCCACGAACACTGTTCCCTGATGTTAGAGATCTCGACATGATATGGATTTAAGCCTGTTTTTATAGCGGCGTTACGGAATGTGTGTTCGTGCATCTTTGGAGAACAGGCGGCGACCACTACCCCGGTCAACCCCTCTTCCTTAATCTTATCTCTTAGCAACTTCTGGCCGGGGTCTGAACACATATACTTGTAAGTAGTTGTATATGAAACGCAGGGATTATTTTTCTTTGTCTCTTCCGCTACTTTCTCAACGTCAACGGTAGCAGAGATATTCGTACCACAATGACAGACAAATACACCAATCTTTTTACTCACTTACATTTCTCCTTCTTTAATCCCCACTTCAGAAAATGGGTTAAATCCCCCTGTTTCCCCCTTTACAAAGGGGGGGGATGAAAGGGGGATTTTTTTCTATGCAAACGCATTAACGACTGATTCTGTATCTACAAAATGTTTATTCAGACCAAGGCTTATCGGCCCTAAATCCAGAGCAAGTCCAATAAGTTCTGAGATATACACGATAGGTATATCGAATTTGCGATTATATTCTTTTTCTATTTTCTTTTGCCTCATATCCAGGTTTGCATGACACATCGGACAAGCTACGGCTATTGCATCTGCGCCCGCGTCTACGGCGCACTCTAAAATGTCATTAGTCAGCTTTAAGACTACATCTGTCCGGCTGAGTGTAAAGCCGCCGCCGCAGCAATTTGTTTTAAATTCCCAGTCTACTGGTATGGCTCCTATTGCCTCTATAATCTCATCCATAGACTTGGGGTTTTCAGGATCATCAAATTTAAGCACCTTTGGAGGTCTTACCAAAAGACATCCGTAATAGCTGGCGATCTTTAAATCCCTTGGAGCCTTCTTTTTCTTCTTGGCGATTTCATCCATACAATAGTTCTTGATGAGTTCAAGATAATTTAATATCTTCACGTTGCCATTGCAGGGCATTTCTATTGCGTCCTCGACATCCTTTTTCAGTTTTTCATCGTCCGCAATATCTTTTTGAGAAATAATCAACCTTTGAGAACACATAGGGCAGGGCGCAAGTATTTCCTTGAAACCATATTTCTCTGCCAGGCTTATGTTTCTGACAGACAGGGCGGTGGAGAGTTTATGGTTTGTTGCGTGAGCGGAAGAGGCGCCGCAGCAGTTCCAATCATGGATTTCCTCCAGTTCCGGTCCTATTGCTTCGGCTACTCTTAATACTGAGGTGCCGTATTCCTCTGAACTTGAACCCATTGTGATTGCACAGCCCGGGTAATAACCTATCCGCATTTTCCCCTCTATTTGCATTTCTCGAATATTCGTTTAACAGCATCCTTACCTTTAATGTCATGGGGTAAGAATGACAACTTTCCTTTGCTTAACATTTGAGGTCCGACTATCAAATCCTGCAATGCGGTTTTAGGCCTCTTCATCTTGTACTCATTCAGCATCCACAGTTCAGAGATACGGCCGTGCTTCTTGACGGAATTAAGAAATGATTGATGAAACGTTGTGATATTTTTTTCCAGCGGGTTGGCCAAGCCTTCTTCAAGTGACATTTCTCTTAAGACGTCCATTAATTCAGCTATCTTAACCTCTTTGGGACATCTTGTTGTACATGTTATACAGGAAGCACACAGCCATATAGTTCTTGAAGTTAAGGCCTCCCGTTTGGCGCCAATTTGCACAAACCTGATGATCTGATTAGGCATGTAATCCATCTCGTAAGCTACCGGGCATCCTGCCGTACATTTACCGCATTGATAGCATTTCTTTACATCTATTCCACTTCTTTCTTCAACCTCTTTAGCAAAATCAGACTTTAATTCTTTTGTTGTAATCTTAATCTTCATATATTGTTAAAACAATTTATAGAACAAAAAGGTTCCTTTTTCATATAGGTACTTAAGTATTACGAAAAACCAAAAGTAAATTATACTATAAAAAACAAAGTAATGTCAAAAGATTAAATTCAGCCTTTTATTTTATTGAAAGATTACCCGAAACTATAAAATTTGATTTTCATTGTTCTTTTGTTCGACATTTTTTGTTTTAAAATTTTATATTTATTCATTATATTATAAAATGTATTAGTTAATTGAGGAATTGAAGTAAGGATTGAGGGATTCCTGTCTGCCGCCGCCAAGTCGGACGTGGACAGGCAGGGAATAATTCCTAAATCCCTGATTTCTCAATTCTTAAATCTAAAATATTCTTATCATGATTCCAAAGGAAATATTAAAAAAGGTAAGACAGATACAGATACGCTCAAGCCGTCTGGTTAATGACGTATTGGCTGGTGAGTACGTAAGCGTCTTCAAGGGCAGGGGTATGGAATTTGAGGGAGTGCGGGAATATCAGGCTGGAGACGATATACGCACTATTGATTGGAATGTTACGGCGCGCATGGGTCATCCTTATATAAAAAGATTTACGGAAGAAAGAGAATTAACCATTATGTTTCTGGTAGACCTTAGTTATTCAGGTGAATTTGGAAGTATGAAACAGTTTAAAAACGAGATTGCGACCGAGATCTGCGCCCTGCTTGCACTTTCTGCCGTAAGAAACAATGACAAGGTTGGCCTTATTCTCTTTACTGATAAGATAGAAAAATTTGTGCCGCCTAAGAAGGGAAAGACTCATGTGCTTCGCGTGATCAGAGAGGTGCTTTATTACAAACCGGTAAATAAGGGGACCGATATATCCATAGCCCTTGAGTATCTTATAAAGGTTACCAAGCGTAAGGCAGTCTGCTTCCTGATATCAGACTTTATAACCGAAGGTTTTGAACATACATTGCGTATTGCAAACAAGCGTCACGATATAATTGCAGCTTCCATAACGGACCCCCGTGAACTAGAGATACCAAATGTTGGGTTTGTTGAGTTGGAAGATGCAGAAACCGGCGAGATTACTCTTATTGATACGTCAGACAGGAAGATGATGGAAAGATTTAACAGGTTTAACACAAAGAATATGGAGGAAAGGGCAAAATTGTTTAGGAGCATGGGCGTCGATTTGATTGACGTAAGGACGGACAGATCGTACGTAGAACCAATTATGAAATTCTTCAGGGCAAGAGAAAAGAGACTTCAATACTGACCTCCCGATATTTATGTTTAAGCGCTTTGGATATGGTATTTACGGGAACATTAAATTCACTTTTTGGGTATATTAGGAAAAGGCAGGTTAAGTAGTTTATTGCTATTTACTGTATCACAGTCCAACTTATCATACCGGTTTCTCCTGCCTTAATGATTGAGTTGGGTAAGTAACCTTTACCTGTCAGCTTAATCAGTCAGGCACCTACTACCTGCGAAAGACTACTAACCAACTGCATGATAAAATATGTCTATTGAGAGATTTTGAAATTGGCGCAAATTTCGGGTTGTGTAAATAGGTATCAGTATGAATAAAATCATAAAATACGTAATATTTATTCTCATAGTCCTTGTATATGCAAAATATGCATATGCGGACGGGAAAACTTTGGAGGAAGGAAATTCTAAGCCGCACGTTAACGTAAACGCTAATGTTGATAAAGCTAAAGTAACAATTGGAGACAAAATAAAGTATAAGATAACGATTGATTTTCCTGAAGGAATAGAGGTTTTGCTTCCCGGGATAAAGGATGAAGTAGGAGGGATAGCTGTAAAAGATTCTGGTATTGAAGAATCCAGGAATGAGCAAGGGAGAATTACGCAGAAAATATGGTATATCCTTGAGACATTTAATACCGGTTCGTATATAATTCCTGCATTTGATATAGAATACAAAACAAAACCTGAAGCAGAGAAGGCGGTAGTAAAGACGCCGGAAGTATTTATTGAGGTTGTAACCATACTGGATGAGAATGCCAGTGATGTAAGAGACATAAAGCCTCCTGTGGCAATAAACAAAAGCTACTTCCGGCTTTACATTATTATTGCGATAGCTTTTGGGATTTTGGCAATCACAGGCGCTATTATATCGTTTTTATATCGCAGGAAACATAGAGTGATTGAATTTATACCGGAACCTCTCTCCGCCCATCAGATTACTTATAATGAACTGGAGAATTTGAAGGCTTCAGACCTGATATCTAAAGGCCAGGTAAAGGAATATTATTATCGCCTGTCAAACATAGTCAGGCACTATATTGAGAGGAGATTCAAACTGATGGCCCCTGAAAGAACGACGGAAGAGTTCCTGGCAGAGATGACGGTTACTGACAGGTTGGCAGAAGTGCATAAGAAACTTATCAGCAATTTCCTTGAACACTGCGATATGGTTAAGTTTGCGGCGTATGGCCCCGATAGACGGGAAATAGAAAATGCATTTAACTCGGCAATAAAACTGGTTGACGAAACCAAAGAGGGTTCAGAGAAAGAGGCAAGTGTTCGTTAAAAGAAGAAGCATGAAGCAAGAAACAAGAGGTGGTAAACGAGGAGTGAAGGACGATAGCCCTTCGTGGCTATGACGATGGCCGATTCTTTCGTCTCTCCTCTCTCTTCCTTCGTCACTCGTAACAGATAGAGGGATACAATGCAGGATATTTGAAATAAAAACGTTAGAGATATCGTTGCCTTTTTCTTGTTCTGATATCTTGATAGTATAGGAATTTCCATTTTAAATATAAAAACTAACCCGCCTGCCCGCCCGTCTACGCCGTTCGGACGGGTACCTATTCGGGCAGGTATAGGTCAGGCATCTTGCCTGACCGCAAGCTGCA
>Ga0155342_1150_pt3 | contig 11441 bp, 9 predicted proteins | sample RifCSPhighO2_02_FD_106310 | JGI IMG/M metagenome (GOLD analysis project Ga0155342, IMG submission 106310) | Planctomycetes bacterium RIFCSPHIGHO2_02_FULL_40_12 | reverse complement strand
TGCTGTAATCCAAGGCCCTGTCCTTTTTTGCTTCCAGGAATGACATGATATGAATCTTCCTGGACTCAGCAATTGCCGTCAGGTCATCCAGTTTATGTTGCTTTATGATGTTATGGGCATTTATGTAATATAACGTTGTAATTGAGGCAATTGGTATAAGTGAAATGCAGAGTGTAAACAGGAGTAATTTACACTTTATAGATAAGCCTATAGATGTCTTTCTGGAAGAGATATTCATTTTTTTACAAACTCACTCTCTTAATGGTCACAGGCTCATCGCAACCCCAGTCTCTCTCATAGTAACCCCGTTTGACAGACGTTCCAAAAGAGCCATGCGGCCAGTCTGCCGGCCTCTTTACAAAACCATGTTTAACCCTGACTTTCTCATTGATAATCATTATCTTGTTAATTTATAATATTGCTTGGCAAGTTAGATTCCCCGACGCCGCTCGTCCGTCCGCCCAGGCGGAGAATGACGTCACACTGAGCGAAGTCGAAGTGTAATCAATATTGGTAACAATTTAGTTCTTTGCAAACCAGCGGTTTTCACTCAATTATGCATTTAGATTTGCGAATTACAAATAAAATCTAAAATCACAATGTTTTTAACCCTAATGTTTATAAAAGGCTAAAGCCTGAATTCCGCCGGAGTTAAGGTCGCGCCATCGGCGGATCTGCCTTGGGCACGACTTTAGCCTTTTAATCAATTGCAAAGGACTAAATTGATACCAATATTGAAATTCCTGGCAATAAATTAACTAAATATTCCCGTTCAGCTTAATTAAAAAAAGAAAGCTATGACACAAACTTCTACAGATTTACAGAAAAGACTGGTAGCTCTGACAAGGGACTTAATACTGATTCCCAGCGACGCATCCCGCCCGGAAGATATTGAGCGATGTTTTGAGTTTGTTATCAATCACGTTGAATCACTTGACAATATTGCTGTAAAAAAACATTATCACTGTGATATACCTTCGTTAGTTGTCCTTCCTAGAAATTTAGACCAGCCTAAAGTGCTACTCTGTGGACATCTGGACGTCATTACACACTCTGACGTCCATAGTTACCGTTCACATATAGCTGATGGCAGAATTATCGGCCCAGGGTCTGCAGATATGAAAGGCCCTCTGGCAATCCTTATGGAGATTTTCAGAAATTTACATGCGCAATATGACAACCTTCCACTTGGATTGGCTATTACGTCTGATGAAGAGCGCGGTGGAGAGTCGGGTATGCGCTTTCTCTTTGATGAAGTCGGACTCAGGTGCGACGTGGCTATGATACCTGACGGAGGTTCTTTGAATAAAATAACTGTGGAAGAAAAAGGGATACTTCATCTAAATATCCGGTGTGATGGACACTCCGCACATGCAGCACGTCCATGGTTGGGAAATAACCCTTTGGAACGTCTTGTTGACGCGACTGCCCGCCTACGGAAAAACTTTGATTCATTGAAGCAGGACGAAGGCCATTGGCACCCTACTTGTGCGCTCACAATCATAAAAACACCGAATCAAACCGTCAACCGCATACCATCGGAAGCTGAAGGCTCTCTTGACATACGATTTCCATCTCCATACACCGTAAAGGACATGTTAAACCATGTTCGTAATTTATTAGGTAAAGAAGTTGACGCACGCACATTAATCAGCGCAGAGCCGACACTCCTATCACCTGACCCACTCTATTTTTCAGTCACCGAGGAAGTAACCGGAAAACCTGCCAGCCAGGAAAAGGAAGATGGCGGAAGTGATGCCCGCTTTATCGGGAGATTTAACATTCCCGTAATTGTTTCCAGACCCATAGTTGGCGAGTTACATTCTATAGATGAATGGATAGATATCAACTCGATGGAAACCTTCTACCGTATATATGAACTTTATCTGAAACGAAAACTGCTTATCTAGGAATTGCGAAAATAGGCCATGCTTTCTCAGGGAATCCAAAACTAGACTCCTTCCGAAAGGAAGGGCTTATGTCCTTTCACTGGAATTCCGGTTTCAATTATGTTTTATTTCACACCAACCCCTTGTGAGTGAGCCATCTTTCTGCTTCAAGCGCCGCCATACAGCCTGTACCGGCGGCAGTGATCGCCTGTTTGTAATAAGGATCCATAACATCACCGGCGGCAAAGACCCCGTCCACACTTGTTGCCGTCCTCCATGATTGGGGAGTACGGATAAAACCTTTCTCATCTAATTCAACCTGATCATTAAGAAATGAAGTATTCGGAGTATGGCCAATTGCAATAAACAACCCTCCACAGTCCAGGTCTGATTCCTCTTTGCTGACGGTATTTTGCAATCGCACTCCTGAGATTAATTTGTCTCCCAGAACATCTATAACGATAGAATTCCATTTGAATTCTATTTTTGGGTTAGATTTGACACGCTCCTGCATTATTGGGCTTGCCCTGAGTTTATCGCGACGATGAATCAAAATGACCCTGCTTGCAAATTTAGTCAGATATAAACCTTCTTCAATTGCTGAATCCCCGCCTCCAACAACTACCAGCACCTTATCCCTGTAAGCTGGAAGCGCTCCATCACACACAGCACATGCGCTCACTCCTCCTCCGGAATGTGCAAGCCGTTGTTCATTCGGCAAATTTAACCAATTTGCCCTTGCACCTGTAGCAATAATAACGCTTAAAGCCTCAACCTTGTTGTTTTCAGAAGTCTTCAACTGAAAAGGATGTGCGCCGAAATCAACAGACACAATATCTTCCGTAAGTACCTGAGTATCAAACCTCCGGGATTGTTGTTTAAATAGGTCCATCATCTCGGTTCCTTGTATACCGGAAGGAAATCCAGGATAGTTCTCTACCTCGGTCGTATACATAAGTTGGCCGCCCGGCACCATAATGTTTGACGGTTCTCCCTCATAAACAATTGGATTCAGGTTTGCCCTGGCCGCATAAATTGCTGCTGTCCAGCCAGCCGGGCCGGAACCAATGATTATTATCTTTTCTGTCATATCTTTTCTCCATTTAACCTGGAGAGTCCGCCAGCCTGATAGGCGGATATCCCTACTCGTTAAAAAGAGAAATTCTATCATGCCTCTCATTAAAAAGCAAATGCGGATCAGAATAAAGATAGAATCTCAGTAAGGGTTTTGATATATTTACGGCTTAAGAATGGGTTTCCCTGTAATAACAACAGATATGACTGGAAGCAGTTTACGATTAAGAGATAATTCAAAGATTGCCATAATCGGTGGTGGTCCGGCGGGAAGTTTCTTTGCAAACGATGCTATACGATATGCAAAAAAACTTGGATTAAATATTCAGATAACAATCTTTGATGGCAAGGATTTCAACCGGAGAGGTCCCAGAGGATGCAATATGAGCGCTGCCGTAATTGCAAGTTCTTTACATGCAAAGCTGATAAAAGACGGCATTGAGTTGCCGGAAGGTATAGTTCGCCAGGAAATAAAAGGATATTATTTTCAAACGAAAGATTACGGCATCGAATTATACAAACCAATACCGAATGATAAAAGTAGTATATTGGCCGTGTACCGCGGCAATGGCCCACTTTATAGCACCCATACAGAAAGTCACAGCTTTGATGATTGCCTGTTAAAACATGTCATTAAACAGGGTGCAAACGTAATCTATGAGCCTGTTCAGGAGTTAAGACTGGCTTCTGACATTAACACTCCTGCAACTATAATCTATGGAAAGAGTGCCTCATACAAGGAGATGGAAGCAGATCTTGTAGTGGGTGCATTTGGTATTAATTCTACAATAGTTAATAAAATTAAAGGGTTGAATTTTGGTTACATACCGCCTAAAACCATTCAGACCTGTCAAATGGAAATACCCTTAAGTGATACTTTTATAAAGAAATCCTTTGATGATAATATACACGTATTCGCGCTTGGTCTGAAACCATTCAGATTTGCATCGATGGTGCCTAAAGGGAATTATGTTACTGTAAGCCTGGTAGGCACCAGAGATTTGACAAATAAGGACATGCTCAATTTTGTAAATCACCCGGTTGTCCGCATGAAACTGCCTCATGATTGGGAAGTGCCTGACAAATTCTGTATGTGTATACCGAAGATCACACTTTCACATGCAAAGAAGCCATTTACTGACAGGTTTGTTATTGTAGGCGATGCAAGTATTACAAGGATATTTAAGAACGGGATGGAATCGGCCTATATAACCTCACAGATTGCGGCACAGGCAGCATTTGAACACGGCATCTCAAAAGATGACTTTGACATTCATTACTATAAACCTGCAAAGAAATTACTTGCGATGGATAATCTGCTTGGCACAGTAATTTTGATGCTCAGCGATTTTATTACAAGACAGAATTGGCTGGTAAGGCCTCGTCTATCATACGTTAAAAGCAGAAGAGGCTCCTGGATTGCGAATCATCTTAATACACTTCTATGGAACATGGTTACAGGAGATGCTCCTTATAAAAAAATATTAATACAGGCGATCAATCCTGTTTTTCAAATTATATTGATCCCCGTTACAATAAAGGCGCTTATCAAAGACACCTTTCAACGAATTATGCACCACTATGGCATAAAGAAATAATTTAATTGTCATACGGATTAATATCAATATTTTCACTGTGTTTTATGTTGTTGCTTTTTTCTTCATCTATTTCAAATTCTCCATATTCAACCGGCTCTATCTTGTAATATCCCCCCCTGTTAATTTCAATTCCTTCATCACGTTCTTCTGCTTCCTTACATTTAACACAAAGGTTTACGAAGGGTATGGCTATTAGGCGCTGTTTGTTTATCTTCGCGCCACACTCTTCACATATACCGTAATTACCCTTTTTTATTTGGCTTAAGGCATTATCTATTTGTTCTATTTCTCTAGCTTCACCTTGTGCAATAGACATTACTATTTCATCTTCTATAAGGTTAGACGCTATATCTGCAGTGTCTCTAAGCCTGCAGCCGCCAGAGTCCTTAAACGCCCCTAACCTCAGATTTACCTCCTTCAAGAGATGGTGCCTTCTTTCTTTAAGTCGGTTTTTTAATTGCTTTAAGAATTCCTTACTCATTTTAAAACATCCTGAAAAGATTAAAATACTTAAAACTACATTTCCACTTTTACGTAAATAACATACCAATGACTTTTTATTTTTCGCAATTATATATAAATTTACATAGTTTTCAAGCGAAAAGTTGCAATATATACCAATTAATATGTATTATAACCGTAATACACAACTAAAAGTTTCATTAATTTTTAAGTAAACAGTAAATAATACAATGCTTCTTTAAGTGCCCATCATATAATAGCTTACCTTCGCATACAACCATATTAAACCTCTAATTTGACATCAAAAAATATGATCTGCCAATTTATACCATCTTTTATTTGTAAATCAAATGCGGGAATAATAATACGCATGCGCTGCACGAATTATTTTCGCTAATGTGGTCAATATTTAACTACTTCAGAATCTATATTTCCAACTTACAGGCTATTAGAAATAATATATGGTTAAGATAATATAATGATTACCTTCTCATAATTCACACATAAGCTTCCAACAGTCTCAATCCATATTTTTTAAAACTTGTTGAATTTACTCTGCATTGATGCTAAAAACCTGATAGGATGATCTTATTTTTTAACAACAACCATTGAACTCGATGAATCAATTAATAGCCGTAATAGATGATGAATCGGATATTGTAGAATTGGTGACTATTCATCTCAATAAGGCAATGTTTAAGACCAAGGGCTTCTCTGATGCTGAGAGTTTTTACAGTTTCATTGAAAAACAAATTCCTGATCTTATTATTCTGGATTTGATGCTGCCAGATTCGGATGGTCTTGAAATCTGTAAATACTTAAGAAAGGAAGATAAGTTTTCCTCGATTCCTATTATTATGCTTACGGCAAAGGGAGAGGAAACAGATAAAATCCTGGGATTGGAATTTGGTGCAGATGACTATGTTACCAAACCGTTCTCGCCAAGAGAACTGGTTGCCAGGGTAAAGGCAATCTTAAGAAGAAGACTAAAGGTTGAAGAATCAGGAAAATTAGATGTCGGTGGAATATTAATTATAGATACTGAAAAATATGAAGTTTTTGTTGAAGGCAAAAGAGTTGAGTTAACCTCCACTGAATTCAGGATATTAAAATTATTTCTATCAAAAAAGAGCAAGGTGTTTTCCAGGGATGATATTTTAGATTATCTCTGGGGGCATGAGAAGATTGTGTTAGACAGGACAATAGATGTACATATCAAACATTTGAGAGACAAATTAGGCAAGGCAGGCCGATTCATCAAGAACATCAGGGGCGTGGGCTATAAATTAGAAGAATGAAAAAAACGATATTTGTAAAAATTTTTGGCGGGTACCTGTTAGTTATTATTGTAACTCTCGCCTTAACATTTCCCCTCTCTTTCAGAGCAATAAGGCATCATCATATAAATACATTAACCGGCGACCTGAAGAATCTTTGCCTTACATTAAAGCTGAATATATCCCCACTACTTGAAAACAACCGTATTGATGAGTTGGACACCCTTATAAAGAAATTGGGCAGGCAGATAGAGACAAGGATCACAGTCGTAAATCTTGACGGGATAGTTTTAGCGGATTCAGAAAAAGACCAGGCAATAATGGAAAATCATAAGAATCGGCTTGAGATAATGCAGGCCATAAGAGACGGTATCGGCACATCGCTGCGTTATAGCACCACCATGAAAGAAGAAATGTTATATGTTGCGGTGCCGATTGAAATAAATGGAAAGGTCTTCGGCATTTTAAGGGCAAGCCTGTTCTTAAATGAGATAAATACCCTGCTCAACAACCTGCAAATGACTATTATTAAGATAGCAGTGATTATTGTAGTTGTGTTACTGCTGGGAGCTTTTCTTTTTTCCCGTAATTTATCCCGGCCTCTTAAAGAACTGGGCGACGCTTCCAGGAAAGTAGCCCAAGGAGACTTTAATGCAAAAGTTTACTTAAAAAACAGAGATGAAATAAAAGAACTGGCGGACAGTTTTAATTACATGACAGATCAAATGAAAAACTTATTTACACAACTGTCCTACCAGAAAGAAGAACTTGACAGCATTATATCGTCAATCAAAGAGGGTCTTTGTGTATTAGACAAAGAAGGAAAGATTACAATCTATAATGAGAGCTTTAGAAAGATTGTCAAGAATGATTCTGTGAAAGGGAAATTTTACTGGGAAGTCTTAAGGAAGATCAAATTTGATGAATTGATAAAGAAGGTTAGAGGTGAGAGAAGCAGCATTGTTGAAGAAATTGAATTAAATAACAAAACATATTTATGCAGCGCCACTTTCTGCACAAATAAAGAAGAGATAGTAGCAACCCTGCATGATATAACAAAAATCAAGGATCTGGAAAAGACAAAGAAAGATTTTGTATCAAATGTGTCCCACGAATTACGCACACCGCTTACGGCAATAAAAGGATTTGTAGAAACCCTGGAGGAGACTACTAACGATGACGAAAATAAACATTACCTCAATATCATTAAGAGACATACAGACAGAGTCATAAATATTGTTGAGGATTTACTGCTACTGTCAGAGCTTGAAGAAGAATCAAGCAGCCTGGAATTCGAAGACGTAAATTTAGAGGGTTTAATCGAAAATATTCTAAAGATATTTGATCAGAGGTTAAGAGAAAAGAATCTGGTTTTAAAATTTAAATCAGACAAGGATTTGCCTCTTATCAAGGCTGATCCTTTTAAATTAGAACAGGTGTTTATCAACTTGATAGATAATGCGGTTAAATACACTGAAAGCGGAGAGATTATAATATCTTTAAGCCAGAAGGATGAGAAAGTAGTAATAGAGATACAGGATACGGGGATATGCATTCCAAAGGAACATCTATCCCGCATCTTCGAGAGATTTTATGTAGTTGACAAATCCCGCTCCAGAAAGCTGGGAGGAACTGGTTTGGGATTATCAATCGTAAAACATATAGTACTCCTGCATAATGGAAAGATAGATGTCGAAAACATCCCAGGAACAGGCACAAAGTTTATCGTAGCCCTGCCCATACACTTCTCATAAATTTCATTCAATTTTTCTTTGTATCTATATTAAACTATTCCCGTAGCCGCAACCTTTAGGTTGCGCAACGCTTGTGCTGTTTCAATCTTGCAGATCGAACCAAGACATTTCAGATAATAAAGGTGGATTCACTTTGTATAATCCACCTACGGCACGACAGATCCGCGCCGTGGCGTTAGAGGCAGAATTCACATATACGCTGGAGCACACCAGTTGGAACGAGTGGCTTGGGTTGGTTTATATGAGTCTATTTTACATTAAGAGGACGCTTTGCGCTTTACGAGGAAGATTTCTCATAAAATACTCTATCTTTGGAAAGGTATTCAAACGCTGAACTTAAAATCCGAATATTCATTCAAACCTTTTCTTTAATTTTTTCTTTGCTATTTCCCAATCCATTTTCTTTTCTAAGCCTTCGGACAACCTCTTTTCAGTTTTTCTTAGTTCGTCCTTATGCCATTCAGGCGACTGAAAATCATCGTCTCTGCTGAGATCCTCCCATAAAATCTCCATGAGCTTTACCTTCTCGATGCGTGACATATCTCTAATTCCTTCATGTATAATCGTATTCATTTATCTTCTCCTTTCATATTGGGGAATCGCTAGTTACCTGCTCCGGTTTGGTTGTTTTGGCTAACATAGATTATCCAGCCCAAGCGCGGTAATTATTTGCAGCAACTATATATACTCGTAAGTAACCGATATACAAGATTTTAAGCCAATGAGTATGTAATATCAAGTTGTTTTTCCCTGCCCTTAACCAAAAATTAATTTTTTCTTTATACTCAGTTAACATTCAAATCATATTATGTGCACATTAGTGTAGGACATGACTTTTTTGGCTGATTATAGAAATACAAAGGTTTTTAGTTACTTAACAAATCTTTTGCAAGATTAATGCTGATAAAAAATAATTTGGAGGATTACGTTAAATGATGAATACTTGGATGACAAAACATGTACAATTTGTATGGTATGGTATTAATGATGAAGCAAAACTGCGTCAATTTCTGGCATCTGACATTAACTGGGGTGAATGCGACGTACGTCTGAACCCAATTGATGGGACGCCGATACTCCGTCACGATTCCTTTAAAAACACTCCTCTTGATACGGATGAAAACTGGCTTAATCTGGACACCCTTCTCACTTGCGTGGCAAAAACAGACAAATCAATTAAATTTGACTTGAAAGCAGGCGGCGTCTTGATAGAGAAGGTAATGGAATCTATAGATGCTCATGGCCTTGATGATTCGCGCTTGTGGTTTAATAGCAATGTGGAAAGATTACAGGAGCTGGGCTTCTGGAAACTATCCAAAAAATATCCAAATGCCATCTTACAGGCTGATGTAGACTTTCTGGTTCCCCTTATCTGCAGTGTGCCTGGTAAAGCCAGAGAAATACTTGATATGTTTACGGAATGGGGAATCAACCGCTTTTCTATCAGCCGGCAGACACAAAATCTGCGTACCTTCTTCGATCAGATGATAGAATGGGGATTTAAGATCAGCATATACAATATACATAATATCCCTGACCTGGAATCTTTCATACAATCAGAACTACTGATGCCGCATTCAATTACATCTGATTTTGATTTCCCGGCATGGGATTGTTATGAAAAATGGTTTGGGGAAAATGGTTCCAATTACGAATATTCGGAATACTATCAAAATCGAAGTTATGGGCAGATGAAACACAAAAGAGCTAGAAGGGTATCTGCTCGTTAAAGATTTCATTCTTAAATACGATTCGCAAAGTAAATATTCAGTAAACCGCCTAATGTATGCGATTTTTATAGTATCACAGGCATCCTTGCCTGTGATAGACAGGCTAGAAGCCTGTCATACTGTTGAAAAAACAATTTTGTAAAGTATTAAAGGTAGTTTACTGAATATTTATCTAGCAAAGGCATAGAGGCCGGAATAGGGGGCGGATTTAAGAAATGAGTAAGAGTATTATGATAGTAGAAGATGAGAAATGTTATCATGACCTGTATACCGTGATGCTGGAGGAAACGGATTATAAAATCATTCATGCCTATGATGGAAACGAGGCTATGGAGAGATTAGAGGAAGAGAAACCCGATTTGATCATCCTCGATATATTACTAGACATGGTAACAGGCGATACATTCTTCCTATACTTGAAAGGCATACCTGAATTCGCTGATATTCCAATTATTATTGTATCAAACTCTTCCAGGCGTGATTATAAAAACTTAAACAAGATAGACCCTAATCTGGTTTTTCTGAGTAAAAATATCACAAGAGAAAGGCTGATTAAAGAAATCAAGGCAAAAACAGGTTAGAAAAATTGTAACAGTTTAGCTTTTTGAAAAATTTCAACAATGATGCCGGTTCGACACTGATTTTAACCCTGTCAGGGTTGCGGCGGGCAGGTAGATTGAACCATAGGTTTCAAAAAGCTAAACTGTTACGAAAAATTAAATAAGGCGCTAAGTCTTTTCCAAAACTGCGTCTGGAAAAGAATGCCGCTTACAGCGGGTTGTAAACTGCAACGTAAGCAATCACAGGGTGATGCTCGTTCCAAAGCTCTGGCTTTGGAACGTAATTGTTTTAGAAGCTATAGCTTCCTGTGCAGTTATGTTCCAAGCAGGAGCTTGGGAACAAGAAGTCCTCGGCTGGTGGCCGCTTACACAACAACGTAAGTAATTAACGACAGCATGTTAGTCGTTTTGGCGTTGTAAGCGCCTAAATTTATTAAACGCTCATGCCACTAAGTGGCGCCACAAAGCATGAAAATTGGATTCCTTGCCTGCCCGACAATCATTCAGGCGGGAGAAAGCAAGGTTGCCTCCCTTTCGGGAGGGATCCAGAGTTTCTTTTCGGAGCAAAATAATGAATACAATAGAAACTGAAAACGAAAAGGCAATTATAGACAAACATAATAGAATACTTTCTACGATTAGCCATGATCTTAAGTCTCCGATGATAGCCCTTCTGGGTTTTTCCAGAATCCTGTTGAGAGAAATAGAAACCACCAATGCAAATCAAAGGTGGCTTGATATGCTCAAGATTATCATTGACTCGGGAGAGGATATGTTTGGGTTGATAGAAGACATACTTACCATGGCCAAGATGGAAGCCGGAAAAGAGATAGTTGAATTCGAATTCATAGAAGATCTTGCAAAAGAGCTTATCGGAATCGAAAAAACCTTTGGCTGCGAGGCAAAGGCAAAAGGGATTAATCTTTCTATCGTAGTTAAATCTAAATTACCGGTTGTAAGATGGGATATGAAGAGATTACGTTACCACGTGCTTAACAACCTGGTATCTAACGCGCTTAAATTTACTCCTTCTGGAGGAAGTGTAATTATCAGCGCAGAAGTATCTAACGACATAGTACTGCTTAAAGTGGAAGATA
>Ga0155342_1156_pt2 | contig 11505 bp, 11 predicted proteins | sample RifCSPhighO2_02_FD_106310 | JGI IMG/M metagenome (GOLD analysis project Ga0155342, IMG submission 106310) | Planctomycetes bacterium RIFCSPHIGHO2_02_FULL_40_12 | reverse complement strand
GAAAAGGAAAGGCCTGGATACCTGAACATGGCCAGACATTTATTTGAGTCCAAAAATGTGAACTGTGCGTCGTGTCATGTCAGAGGTGATATAACACCTGAGGGTGCGCCGGCAGACTGGGCTCCTGATTTATCCAGGGCAAGGGAAAGATTAAAACCGGATTGGATAGTGGACTGGCTATTGGATCCCCAGTTAAAACAACCTGGCACAAAGATGCCTAAATTTTTCAGAGAAGGTGTCTTTCAGGATATCTTTCCAGGAACACCGGAGGAACAGGCTGTGGCATTAAAGGACTTGCTGATGAACCTTCCGGAGGAGATGCTTACACAACAAGCAGACAAGTCGGAGCCGGAAGAAGATAAAGACTAATAATTTTTTTAGATAAAGCAAATTATATTTGAAATGTTCAAATTTATTTGTTATAAGGTTGTGCTTTATTGTCTTGCGGTCTAATTAAAAATGCAAAGATACGGGAATTAGTCTAATGCAGAATTTTCTTCTAATTCTGTTTCTTGTAATTTTTAATAATAAAATAGGATTGGTTGCTTAATAATCAGACTAGAAAAATTCTAATATAACTATAGGGAGGCGCTGGAAATGAATAAAAATGCAGGTCGTTATACGTGTTTTTTGGCGGTAGCTCTGTTTTCGCTGGTTTTATTTTTTGGCAATTCCAGAGACATTATGGCTGCGTACGAGGAAGGCGATGTCTCTAACGGCGGAACAATAACTGGTACTGTAAAAATTGCAGGTGATGTGCCGGAAGCAAAAATGTTAAAAGCAGACAAAGATCAGGCCACGTGCGGGCATGAAGATATTCCATCAGAGGCCTTAATAGTTTCCGGTGATTCAGCTATAAAAAATGTTGTCGTATCTATTACAAATATCTCAAAAGGGAAAAAGTTCGGAGGGGGAATTGCATCACTTGATCAGAAGGGATGCGTCTTTGTTCCTCATGTTGCTATAGTTCCTCCCGGAAGCACCATTGATCTGCTTAACAGTGATGACGTAATGCATAACCTTCATTCATGGTCTATGAAGAATACGGCATTTAACGAAGGAGTAGCTGGTCATGGAAAACTGCCTAAAACTTTTGAATTTCCTGAGACCATTAAGATGACCTGCGATGTGCATAAGTGGATGACCGCATGGCTGATTGTACAGGATAATCCATATTATGCCATAACAGGCGCAGATGGGAAGTTTAAGATTGATGGAGTGCCTGCCGGTACTTATACCGTTCAGGCATGGCAGGAATCAATTGGAAAAACCACACAGGAGGTTACTGTAAGCGCTGGCGGAGAAGCTAAGGCAGATTTTAATCTGGAAGAGAAGGCAAAGAAGGAAAGAAAAAGAAAGTAGTAATGAGAATTTGACTGGATTTCTTCCGAAAGGAAGGCCGATGCTCTCGCCCGTCTGAATGAATACCCGCCCGGCCAAGTCGTTCGCCAGCTTCCGTCCGATTCCGGCACCCGTCAGAATGACGTTGTCCGCCCGGTTTCGCTGTTCGCCTGCCCGTTCTGGTACAGGCGGGGACGGGTCGGGCTGACGGGAGACAAGCATTCTGGCTGGGACAGGTCGGGCAGACAGGGAATCCAATTTCGTATTCTATACTTATATAAAGAATGGATTATATAAAACCTTTCATAAATTTCACGTCAAAAAAGCTTCAATTGAGGATTGTATTCGCACTCTTTCTCGTCATTTTCCTTATAGCGCTGGCCACCGGTACAGGTATGGCTCAGGAGAATGCAGAAGCTGCAAAGGCTGCAAAGGATGCAGTAATGGCAGAACCCTATAAAGTTGTGGATTACAGGAACTTCTTTGGGCTGGATGGCAGGCTGATTGTCTGGATAATTTCTGAATTACATCTCATGTTTGCTGCCTTTGTATTGGCAGTGCCGATCTTTGTCGTTATTATTGAGATAATTGGAGCGAAGGGCAATGACATAAGGTTTGACAATTTAGCGCGTGAATTTACAAAGCTTTTGTCTGCGGCTTTTGCCACTACGGCCTCATTGGGCGGCCTGCTGGCGTTTGCTTTATATGGCCTATATCCGGCCTTTATGCGCTATATGACGGATGTTTTCCATCCATTCATGTTCATATATGCGCTTTGTTTCTTTGGAGAGGTATTTTGTCTTTACGGATATTACTACTCATGGGACTTACTTTCCAAGACGCCTAAAGGTAAATGGATTCACATATCAATTGGTGTAATGCTGAACCTTTTCGGGACGGCTTTAATGATGCTGGCTAATTCCTGGGCAACTTTTATGATGGCGCCTGGCGGTATTAATATGGAAACCGGGACGGTGACAAGTCTTTATCATGCGTTCTATAATTTCCTCTGGATGCCCGTTAATATTCATCGAATTATCGCCAATGTTGCCTTTGGAGGTTTTGTGGTGGGCGCTTATGCCGCTGTTAAATTCATGGGGTCGAAAACTGATGAAGAAAGGGCGCATTATGACTGGATGGGGTATATAGGCAATTTCATAGGGTTGAGCGCCTTGATACCTCTTCCGTTTGCCGGATATTATCTTGGGAGAGAAGTTTATAGCGCCAGTCCCGTTATGGGGAATATTATGATGGGAGGCGCTTTTTCCTGGACATTCATAATCCAGGCTATTCTTATTGGGATGTTGTTTATCGGCGGTAACTATTACTTATGGAATGGTATGAGCAGGATAAAGGGCGCTGAACGATACACGCCTTACATCAAATACATAAACATAGTAATCTTCTTCTGCTTTGCTGTCTGGCTGACGCCGCATAATTTACCCTTAAGTGGAGAGGAAAGAGCCCTTATCGGGGAACAATATCATCCATTTTCAAAATTTTTCGGGGTTATGGCTGCAAAGAATGCAGTCGTAAACCTCCTGATATTGTCTACATTCTTCAGTTTCCTATTGTATAGAAGAGCCAATAAAGGCGAGACAAAGCCTTTCTCAAGCCATGGTAGCGCTGCAAGGATTACGCTGATTATTACTGTCGGCCTTACAGTGATGTATCTGGCGTGGTATGCTTTAGGACTCAGGGGAATAGATCTGGACGAAAACATAAAACAGTATGTCTCTCCTCTTATCACATGCCTTGTTCTCCAGATAATTGCAATTGTTATTTCCCTCCTTCTTACTTTTGCAAATAAAGGCAAGTTTGCGCAGATCTTCTTGTTTGTAGTTACTGCCGTAATGGCTGTAATTTACTTCTGGTATTATGGGTTTGTGGTTATGGAAAAGGCAAACCTGGTCTTAAGGTATCTGTCTGTTACACAGGTTTCAATAGTGATAAGTTGTTTGATTGTTAATACTGTAATAGATGTCTTTCTCTTTAAAGATGCCAGGGAAGTGGGCGGTATACAGTGGGGGAAAATACCGCACAGGTCACAATATGCCCTGTTGCTTCTCTGCGTAGCCATTGTTACTCTTATGGGATTAATGGGGTTTATACGTTCGGGTTTAAGAATGAATTGGCATATTTACGGGTATATGCAGGATACTTCCGCAGGCGCATTTACTCCGAGTATTGCTTATATGGGTTGGACTGTCAGCTTGATTGTCATACTATTTCTGGCACTTGTGGCCTTTGTTTTCTGGCTTGCAGGTCTTGCAGATAAAAAAAAGAAGCATGCATAGGCTCTTGCCGGTAAATGCAAAGTTGTCAGGTTTCTTACGACAATAAATGTTGGAGAAGTTATAAATAATGAGAAGTTTTCTAAACGCAGTGATATTTACGGTGGCAGTTTTGGGGTTTTTTACTTACGTTTGTATATACGTAACAGGACTTTCCGGCGGTGGAGATGGAGGAGGGGCTACCGGAGTCAGCCCTGAAGCGGGCGAAAAGGTATTCTGGGGTGATGGGCAGTGTCACACGTGTCACAGAATTGGTACTACAGGAAGCGCTACAAGGGGTCCTGACCAGGAAAGTCTTGCCTCAAGGGCAGAAGAGAGGGCAAAGGCGACAGGTTTGAGTTCCGGCCTGGAATATATGGTTGAATCAATAGTAAACCCGTCTTCATTTGTAGTAGAGGGTTATGATAATATAATGCCGAAAGTATATGATCCTCCAATCATGCTGGATAGAGAAAAGATTCTGGCAGTACTCTCATATCTGCAAACATTGGGGGGCGAGCCGAATATAGATGCGGTAACAAAGTTTAAGGACAGGATTCCTGAGGCGTCAAAGACGAAGGTGGTTCCATGGGTTCCTCCTATTGAGGTTGATCCGAAAGAAGGCGAGTTGATCTTTTTTGATGATACGAGAGATGTTACATGTTCAAAGTGTCATCTCTTAAACGGAAAAGGCTCAAAAGTAGGGCCAGACCTCACTGGCATAGGTGCAGTGCAGACACCTCAATATCTGATAGAGTCAGTACTCAAGCCAAGTGCGGTAATAGTAAAGGGTTTTGAGACGATGTATCTGATAACGAATGATGGAATGGCCTATAACGGCCTCCTTGTGAGTCAGGATGAAAAAGAGGTGGTCTTGATGGTTGATGAAGATGGCAAAATGGAGGAACTTGTTTTTTACCCTGATGAGATTGCACAGATGCAGAAACAGGATGTCTCAATTATGCCTGGCAATTTTAGTGAAATGCTGACCACAAAAGAGTTTTACGGAATTATTTCGTTTCTCTTGAACCAGAAATAAATTCAGCATAAGCTGAAAAGAAGGATGCGTTATTAGCAGGGAAGATTGTGTGATGGGAAATAAAAAGAATTCATATTCAATGATAGTGGCAATCGTGTCAATATTGATAGTTTTTATCATTATAAAATTTATTGCCCCTTACGTTTTCATGTTTTTGTTGGCAAAGGATCATACAATGCCAACACCAAGCACACTCATGCTGTGGTACATGATTTTAGCTATACTTGGCGCGCTTGTATATGTTTCAACGAGTGACCTTAAGTGGGCAAAATTCTTGAGTTTTATCCTGCCTGCCGGTGACGATAAGACAAAAACGTTATTTCAAAAAATAATCGTTATATCATTTCCATTGTTAGTAGGCTGGTTTGTTTATTCAGGGACAATGTCGGGCACGGCATCGCCGGTGGAACTGAGAATTCAGCATCCAACTTTGTTGCAGGAGTATGAGAAATTAGAAAATCCTTTTGCAAATGCTGATGAAAAAACTAAAAGAAGATATATAGAAGAGGGGAAAATCCTCTACCAACAGAATTGCCGTCCATGTCATGGCTCAAAGGCCGATGGTAACGGTCCCTTTGCTAATGCCTTTCGCTTGAGGCCTATTAATTTTACTGATCCTGGTACGATAGCAACGGTAGTAGAAAATTTTGCCTTTTGGAGAATTAAAGAAGGCGGCCCCGGGCTTCCAAATACGTCCACGCCCTGGGATTCTGCCATGCCTGCCTGGAAAGATGTTTTAACGGATACGCAAATCTGGAAGATTATAATGGGTGAATATGTAACTGCAGGCGTAGTGCCGCGTCAAAGAGAAGAGATGGAGCACTAATAAAATAAATTGGATTTTAATATGCACAAGGTAAAAAATAATCTCATTTTAAAAGGTTTATTTATATATTTGCTTGCTGTGCCTTTAGCTTTCTTGTGTCACAGCGAGGGGTTTGCCCAGAGTTCGCAATTGTTCAGGACTTATAAGAAAGAGGTTTCTGGAAAGATACCGGAAACATCTGATTCAATTGCGGCTGGAAAGGAAATTTATGAGAAGAAGTGCTATTATTGTCACGGAATAACGGGTGACGGAAATGGCCCTGCCGCTCCACGTTTAGATCCGAAACCCAGGAATTTCACGCGAAACGAATATAAAATACGCTCTACAGGGCTCAGTGAGCTTCCAACGGATGAGGATCTTTTCAGGATAATTACGAGCGGTGTGGAAGGTTCGGCCATGCCATTCTGGAGCACCCTGAGCGCTAAAGAAAGGTGGCAGATTATACATTATATCAAGACATTTAACAAAGACTTCAAGGATAAAGTTGCTCCAAAAGAAGTGTCATTAGGCGCCGGGAAGGTTTCAGATCAAGAGTCTGTCAAGCGTGGCAAAAAGTTGTTCAAAGAAGCGAAGTGTTTCCTGTGTCATGGTGAAGATGGTAAAGCGGACGGACAAATTACAACTACACTAAAGGGGAAATGGAACCTTCCTTATAAAGCCAGGAATCTGACAAAGAGTTGGTTGTTCAAGGGAGGTAATTCGTCAGAAGATATTTTCAGGACAGTAACAACAGGCATTAATGAAACACCGATGGGTTCTTATGCGGATTATCTTACCAATGAAGATCGGTGGCATCTTACACATTACGTGAAATCAATCTCCTGCGATATGAAAACGGAGGTTGTTCTCAAATCGAAGCTGGTTGTTGGAAACCTGCCGAACAGTCCCGATGATGATGCTTGGAGTACAGCAAACTCAGTTGAGTTGCCTTTGGCAGGCCAGATAGTTGCAAGTCCCAGATTTTGGACTCCTTCTGCAAATTCTATAAAAATAAAATCTATATATAACAAAGAAGACATCGCATTCCTGATAGAATGGGATGATATGACTAATGAACAGGGTGAGGTATACAGCGATGCTGTCGCCCTTCAATTTCCAACGAAGATACCTGAGGGGCTTAAGAAGCCCTACTTTGCCATGGGAGAGTCTGGTAATGGCGTAGTCCTCTGGCACTGGAGGGCATACGAGGAATCTTTGCGTGCGGATAAAAAAGGTGCAGGCGATGATTCAGAAACTGCTACTGATGGCGGCGGTGTTGTTGCCGGGGAGCAGAAAGAAACAGGCCATGCAGAGGCAGAGGAAAAAGGTACTCAAGAAGAGAGTACTGAAGAAAAGACAACAGAAGCGCCTAAAGAAAAGTTTAAGAATTTTATGACAATCAGGGAGTTGAATGCAAAGGGGTTTAAAAATCTTGCCGTTCAACCAACCAACAGCCAGGATTCGAAAGGAAAAGGTTACTGGGAAAAGGGAAAGTGGAAGGTTATGATAACAAGGCCCCTCGTAACAGGTGACAAGAAAATAGATATACAATTTGAAACAGGTAAACTGATCCCGTATGCGTTAGCTGTATGGGATGGTTCAAATAAAGAGATCGGAGGTCAAAAATCAATTTCATCATGGTATTACTTAACTTTGGAAGTGACTACGCCTAAGAGCGTGTATTTTTATGTAATTATTGCCATAATAATGGGTGCGAGCATTCAATTTTGGGTTATTGGAAGGATAAGAAGATTCCCGCCTGCAATCCCTGCTGAAGAAAAATAAAAACAAAAATAAATTTAAAATATAGTAAAAATGATTAAGGATAGGAATTATATATCGTCTTTCGTAATAGCTTGTGTAGCCCTTGGTTATATCCTTGTTTCCGGTAGGGTCGTTTTTGCAGAACCTCCAAAACCGGACCCTCTTTTCCTTGAGTTAGAGGCGATGTACAGGGGTGATAAAGACTATAAACAACTACCTTTCGTTCCGGAAAACCCTCATAAGCGTCTCAAAAACGGGCCTACCCTTAAGAATGTAACACATAAAGCAAACAAAGAGTGGCTTAAAAAGTGGATATCAAATCCCGGTGAAATGGTTCCTAACGCCAGAATGCCGAGACTAATGCTAAGTGATGATGAGATAGAGGCAGTCCTGGCATATCTGACAAGTATTGCGGACAAGGAACTGCCTAAGCAGGAATGGGAACCTTATTTATTGAAAAATGAAGATGACATGGCCGATGATGAATACGAAAGCATGGATGAACTGGTTTCGGGCGGCAAGGCAATTTGGGGACGTGCGAGGTGCAATATTTGTCATCCGGTTAAAGGCAAGGGCGGCGCTGTAGGAGTGGGGACTGACCTTGGCGCTGTAGCAGAGAAGGTTAACCGTGATTGGTTATACCTCTGGATCAGGGAGCCTCAAAGTTATTTCCACCAGACACAAATGCCAAGATACAGGTTTAAGGATGATGAATTGAGACAATTGGTAGAATATCTTATGAAAGATTGGGATTTCAGACCGGAGGAGGAAGAAACAGCAGGTACAGATAAAGTAAGCGAAAGTAAAGGTGCAGAGGAAGATACAGAAGATAAATCTTCAATAATTCCAGAGGGCACACTTGTAGAAAAAGGCAAAAGGATAATTGAACTGAACCGGTGCTTTATTTGTCATGAGATTGAGGGCGTGTCAGAATTACTGCCGGTTAGAAGTGAGAAAAGTGAACCAACTAACGAGTTTGAAAAACTTTTAAATGATATCAGGTGTATGACGTGTCATAACATACAGGGTAACGGTGGCACTTTTGCCCCTGAGTTGACTCACGAAGGAAGCAAGCTGAAACGGTCATGGATAAAGGGTTTTGTTGAGACTCCGGATATTATTCGTCCATTGTTACAACAGATGCCGAAATTTAATCTTACTTCAGAGGAGGCTGAAACAGCAGCTAATTTTGTTGAAGAATTTTTTGTAAGCGGAGAGTTTCTTTTAGATAAATTTGCTGATATTAAGTCTACAGAGGAAGAGATTAGCAAGGGAAAAGAGTTATATGAAGCCAAGGGGTGCAAGACCTGCCACACGATTGAAGGTGGCGGTGTAGTCGGCCCTAATCTGAAAAGGGTTGGCGACAGGCTTGAGAATGGGTTTATTTTCTTCCATTTGAAAGACCCTCATCATGAGACTCCCGATGCAGTGGAGCCAAATTACAATCTTACCGATGAGGAAGCGACCGCTATAACACATTTCCTGATGTCTTGTAAAAGCAAGGAATAGATTGGAAGATTAGAAGATGTTAATGAAGAATACTATAGTCGGATTAATATGTTTCTTAATGGCAGCAGGAACTTTTCTCAGGTTTACTGATGGTTCTGAAGGAAAAGAAGCCGAACAGCCAAAAGAAGAGATTCAACAGAGTAAGGCTGTTGAGCCTGAGAAGGAATATAAACTGATTGAGGAAATCAAGGTTTATTTGACAACTCCTAAAGAGACATTTATGTATTATTGCGGCCCGTGTCATGGAAATTCAGCTAACGGAAAAGGTATTTATTTTACAATTGACCTTGAACCAAGTCCAAGAGATTTAACGGATGTAAAGTATATGGCGGCGCTCACTGACGATTATCTTCTGAATTTTATTACAAAAGGTTCTGCTGCAATGAAGAAATCTGAGTTATGTCCTCCGTGGGGTAATACACTTGGCGAAGACAGGATAAAGGGTCTTATAGCATATTTGAGAGGACTGACTATCTCAAAATCAAAAGAAGGGGAGAAATCCGCAGTGAAGGAAGAAGTAGAAGCAACTAAGGTGATAGATGGTAAGAAGCAAGGAACTCCGCCGGCAGTGATTTGGAGTGTTTTGATATTGTTAAGTATCTTTTTTGTATTTTCAGCGAGAAAAGAATGGAATAAGCTGGCCGAAGAAAAGGCTTCAAAAAATAAACCATAATTGTAGGTAGCGATATTCCACCCACCCAACAACGTTTAATTTCAACTGATTAAGGAGTTGACATTTGTATAAAAAGATTTTTATTCCGGTAGATAATTCAAAATATTCTGACTATAGCTCAGATTTAGGTGTATCGATAGCAGAGAAATTCGATTCTGAATTGATAGGAGGGCATGTATATGCCGCCAGCCTGCATCACAAGAGATTCAGAGAAATGGAGAGTGGATTACCCGAAAAGTACAGAGAAGAAAATGAGCTTAAGAAGCAAAGGGAATTTCACAACACCCTGATTGGCAAAGGGCTTCGAATGATTTCAGATTCTTACCTGGATAGTCTGGAAAAGAAAAGCAAGGAATCAAAGGTTCCTTTTAAGAGAAATATAATGGAAGGTAAAAATTATATTGAGTTGGTAAAGGATATAAAGAGCAAAGATTATGACCTCGTAATCATAGGCGTCCTGGGTCTTGGCGAAGTAAATGGTAATCTGATAGGCAGTGTCTGTGAAAGGGTAGTAAGGAGGATAAATACTGACGTATTAATTGTAAAGAATGACAAGCCTCTTGAAGGCAGGGTAATCGTTACGGTTGACGGAAGTGAACAATCTTTCAGGGCTGTCGATATGGCAAGTGGATTAGCCGCAAAATATGATCTTGAGATAGAGTTGTTGTCAGTTTTTGATCCTCATTACCATCGGGTTGCCTTTGATGGTATCGCCAGGGTACTCTCAGGAGAGATGGGTGAGGTGTTTAAATCGGAAGAGCAGGAGAAGCTGCATGAAGATGTTATAGACAAAGGGTTGGAAAAGATTTATGACGGGCATCTTGAGATTGCTTTAAATAAGGTAAGGGATTTGGGTCATGATGCGGAAACTACGCTTCTGGAAGGCAAGCCATATAACGAGATATTGAAGTATGCCAGGAAGGCGAGACCATCTCTGTTGGTTTTAGGCCGTACCGGCATACATGCGATTAATGGTTTGGATATTGGAAGTTCAACTGAGAATATATTACGTTATGCTAAATGCAATGTCCTGATAACAAAGAGCGGGAAGAGCGCTGAGATAAATCCTTTTTATGAAAAGGAAGAGAACATAAAGATCGAGCAGCCTGTGAATCGAACTGTAAAGGCAGGAGAAATATCCTGGGATGACGATGCCAAATCTTTAATTTCGCGTGCGCCTGCTTTTGTGAGGCCTATGGTTGTTAGCGAAGTTGAGAATTATGCCCGGGCGAAGGGTAGCAGTGAGATTACGCGAGAGATAGTTGAAAAAGTCAAGGCTAAATGGGCTGACTCAATGAACTACTCTTGAGTCAGGACACAGATTCACCCTGTGGAATAGGTACATGTAGTATCACTTTTCAAGACCTTCCCTTTATGTAGGATTTTTCATTGCGTTTGTGTCACTATAAATTATTCCACAGGGTAAACAGATAACCGCAGATAAACAAATAAAGGTTCAGTTTCTTACAATAATCAGTAAATTTTCCGCATACTTTTCTTTCCGCTTAGGACTCACAATCCTCCCTCTGTAATTCAAAGAAAAAATTATCCTTTTCTTCTGTAACCATTTCTGCAACCCTTTTTCCTTGACTTTAATGATGTGTAGTTTTAACATTGCACCTCATTCAATTCATAAAGCATAAAAACTATACCACATAGAGTAATGTGGGAAAGTATAGTTAGGCTTATAATGATATGGTATGGTTCAAAGGAGCCATAATGAAACTGAACTTTGAGTGGGACGGAGAGAAAGCCAAAAAGAATCTCAAAAAACACAAAGTCAGTTTTGATGAAGCAACAGCGGTTTTCATCGATCCATTCTCAATTACGGTACCTGCCCCTGACCACTCAGTGGATGAGCAACGGTATATTGATATCGGCAGTTCTGACAATGGCCGTGTGTTGGTAGTGGTTTATACGGAACGCGGCTCAAACATACGTATCATCTGCCGTAAGGCAACTTCACTGGAACGAAAATTATATGAAGAAGGTGATGACTAAAATGGTACAGGTAAAAGACAACGATATGCGTGCCGGATATGATTTTACGGGTGGAGTGCGTGGCAAGCATTACGGAGCCATGCAAGCTGGCTATACGATT
>Ga0155342_1126_pt3 | contig 12317 bp, 8 predicted proteins | sample RifCSPhighO2_02_FD_106310 | JGI IMG/M metagenome (GOLD analysis project Ga0155342, IMG submission 106310) | Planctomycetes bacterium RIFCSPHIGHO2_02_FULL_40_12 | reverse complement strand
AAACTGTAATTTTTCGATTTTTTTAACATGTAAGGGAATAAAAGGCTAAAGCCTTAACTCCTAGTATGTTAGCTAACCCGCCTGCCCGCCCATCTACGCCGTTCGCCAGCCCGACACGTCTTTCTGGCGGGGACGGGAACGAGTCATTCGGGCAGGCCCGCCTGTACCTATTCGGGCAGGTAGGATTTTATAAAATGCGTTTTTTCTGCCCCACTTAAGTATAACTGTTAAACGTCTTTTCAATCTACAATCTAAAATCTGCAATCAATTATCCCCTTCCATAAATCCTGGTCATTTCGGAGAGTTTTTTTGTTATTAACGGAGATAATCTTTCCGGAACAAGCCTCCATCTCCAATTTCCCTTAGCGCTTGCAGGCAGGTTTGTCCTTGCATTTTCTCCCAGTCCAAGAATATCCTGCATTGGTATTATAACCATATCTGCGACAGAACTCATAACAAGTTTTATAAGTTCCCAGTGTATTTCTCTCTCTGTAACCTTACGTCCTATATATTCAAGAACCCTTTTTTTGTCCTCAAGACTTGTTTCCTTCTTAAACCAGCCTTTAATCGTGTTATTATCGTGCGTTCCTGTATAAGCTACACAGTTTTTTATATAATTGTGAGGCGCATAAGGGTTGGTTGGAAGGTCTTCTCCAAACGCAAAAAGCAGCACTCTCATGCCGGGAAACCCGAATAGCTCCATTATTTCTCTTACATCCGGTGTAATAACTCCGAGATCTTCGGCAATAATCGGAAGTTTGTGAAAATGTTTCAGGAGGGTACTGAAAAAATCTTTAGCAGGCGCCTCAACCCATCTTCCATTCGTTGCGAACTTGTCACCTGCCTGTATTTCCCAGTAACCGGCAAACCCTCTAAAGTGATCCAGCCTGAATATATGAAAGAAATTAAGGTTGTGTTCTATGCGCCTTATCCACCATAAATACCCGGTTTCCTTAAGGACGTTCCAATCATAAACCGGATGTCCCCATAACTGACCTGTAGAGCTGAAGTAATCCGGCGGAACGCCCGCTACAAAAACAGGTTTTTTCTCTTTGTTCAGCTTGAAAATTTCCGGGTTTGCCCATACATCGGAGCTATCATAATTCACATAGATAGGCAAATCTCCAATTATACTTACATTTCTGCTTTCACAGTAATTTTTTAGCAAATGCCACTGTTGGAAGAATATAAATTGGAGAAATTTTTCCATCAATATAGTTTCCCGCAATCTTTCTTTCCACTCTTCAACCGTTATTTCTTTTCTATCCCTCAGTTCTTCCGGCCACCTGCCCCAGTCAACCTTATTAAAATGTCTTTTTATGGAAACAAAAAGACAATAATCATCCAGCCAATGGGAATTTTCATCACAAAATTTCTTAAATTCATGATTTTCTGCCAAAATGTCTCTGTTTTTCCCGAAGGCAATTCCAAGAATTTTCTCTTTATACTTAGTAACTGCCCTATAATCAACCCTTTCTCCGGAGAATTCGGGATGACCCTCTATGTCAGATTTCAAAAGAGCTCCATTTTCCACCATCAAATCAGGACTTATCAAAAGAGTGTTTCCGGCAAAGGCGGAAAAGCTGCTATAAGGTGAGTTTCCATAGGCGGTGCATGTCTGGTTTAAGGGAAGTATCTGCCAGAAACGCTGATTTGCCTCTGCAAGGAAATCTGCAAATCTATAAGCGCCTGTCCCAAGGTCTCCTATTCCGTACGGCGACGGAAGTGACGTAATATGAAGAAGTATTCCGCTTCCTCTTTTGTCCATATTTTTTTCTCTATTATACCTTTACATTCAAGTAATAGCCCAGTTTTAGAAAGACTTTAACCCAGTTTTTTGCAAAGCTGTCTCCATTCTCGGCTTTTTCCTTCATCGTATTATAGAAATTTTTTCCTTTTGAAAAGTAATCATTTTGCGCCTTCCACAGATCAAGTGATAAAGATAAAGGTTTTAATACCTCCAGGGTATTGTCAATCTTTTCAAAGAGCCGTAAATTTTCTGGCTGCTGATACAGCCTTTCCATCAGTAAATTCAACCATGAGCTTGCGACAAACCCAATCGTAGTTGTATCAATATTAACAGACCATCTTCTGGTTTCATCTATCAATTTTTTAAGGTTTTCTATTTCTAAATCCTCTTTTTCGAAGATTCTTTTCAGGTCTGTATTCAGTATATATTCAGCCGCCGCAGAGAAAGGCCTTGGAATTGGTATGTGTAAGTTATTAAAATAATTCATTATAGCATAGTTGTCCTCGTATATTTTGCGGTAAGAAGTTTCAACATCCTCATATCTTGACTTAAGTATCAGATTTAAAACCTTTCTCTGTTCATCTTTAAAGAGATGCCAAATAGAATAGATGTTGCCTTTGAAGCGCATATCCATAAGTCTTATCACTTCAGGGACGTTGCCTTTTTCAAAGGCATTCTTTATTTCACCTTGCATAACCAGGAAGTCTTTATCTCCCTCAAATTTTTTAACACCTCCGTTTATATTATGATCTCCAAGATAGAGTACCGCAAAGCTGACTGTTTTTTCATCCCATGTTATTCCCGAAGTGATATTTACCTTTCCCAGAGTAAGCGTTAGCTTCCCCGCCTTCATTTTGCCGCATAAAGCGCTCTTTGCAGTATAATGGAATGTTTTTATATCTTCTTCAGGACATTTTTCAAAGATAGACGATATGGCATAGTGCGCCCCTACTCTCAGGAGGTCGCTCCTGGCAGGCCTTACAAATGCATCGTAAACCTTTGCAGCATTTTCATATATATTACCTGGCGCTTCTTCCAGACGTTTCAAATATTTTGTTTCAAGATACAAATCCTGCAATTCCTCAACATACTGAATGGCTCTTGATGCGTACTGCATTATCTGTATAACCTCAATACCTGAAACATCATCAAAGAACCAGCCGCAACTCGTATACATTAACATGGCATTTCTCTGCATCTCAAGAAGTTTTAAAGCCCTTGTCTTCTCTCTTCTCGAAAGACTCTTAGCGGCGTGTTTTTTCAAGAAGTCCTCTACATTCTGATGCGACCTGTCAAGTATAACCTCAATATACTCATTTCTAGTATTCCACAGGTCTTCAAAATATTTTGATGCTTCGCTTTTATAAACAGAGATTATCTCTTCCCTCAGCCTGTCCATAGCCTCTCTCAACGGTTTTCTCCATGCCTGAGTCCACTTTGGGTTTTTTCCTGTGCTGCATCCGCAGTTATCTTTCCATCTTTCTACTCCGTGGACACAGCTCCAGGATGAGTTTTCAATAATTTCGACTACGTGAGTTGGGGGATGTTTCTCAAGATACTCTCCATAGTTCGTAATCTTTGCCAGATTGTTAGATTCGATATAATGCAGACAATAGGAGAGAGCCATGTCTCCAAAACGGTGGTGATGGCCAAATGTCTCGCCATCAGTTGCAATATGGACAATCCTGGGACGGTCATTCCCGTCACTAAATGCAGAAACCAATCTTTTGGCAAACGCCTCTCCGTTATTCAACAATTTCCCAAAAGATACTTCCTGTGCAATCTGACCATTATAGAAAAAGAGGTTGATAGACTTTCCGGATGGGAGGCGGCAGAGATAAGTCATGGCGGGATCAATCTTTTCTTCAGTTGCATCAACCCAATTTTCTGTATCACCTATTTTCTTTACTCTTTTTGACTGTCGCTGAGAAAGGATCGTATATTGTATTCCTAAATCTGCCAATACCTCAAGTGTTTCTATATCCACAGCAGTCTCCGGAAGCCACATCCCTTCAGGGCGCCTGTTAAATCTCTTTTGAAAATCCTTTATTCCCCATATTACCTGAGTATATTTGTCATTTCTATTCGCAAGAGGCAATATCATATGATTGAATGCCTGAGCAATGGCAGAACCATGTCCGGAAAAATTTTTCATACTTAATCTGTCCGCATCAAGAATTGCCTGGTAGACACCGGGCTTTTGTCTTTCCAGCCACGATAATAGAGTTGGGCCAAAATCAAAATTTATTTTAGCATATGTAGTAGTTATCCCTATTATCTTATTCTCTGAGTCAAGAATACGTGAGGCTGTATTTGGCGCATAGCACTCTGCGGCAATTCTTTCGTTCCAATCATGATATGGATATGCCGACTCCTGGTATTCAATTTCCTCAAGCCATGGATTTTCTCTCGGCGGCTGGTAAAAGTGTCCGTGTATGCAGATATATCTGTTCATAATTTTGCGTTAACAACTTTTAAAGAATAATACGCCCAACGGCGGCAACGTCAGGCAAAGTGAATGTGTTCTTCCGTGTACAGGCACAGGGGCAGCTTCAATGCCTCCGGCGTTACCGCAACCGCTTCCGCCATACACCTCCGCGTCGCTGTTCAAGACCTCCGCCCAGAAACCTCCCCGAGGGACTCCTACGTTATATATGCGCCTTGGAACAGGGGTGAAATTGCAGACGATAAGAGCCATTTTATCATTATCCCTGCCTTTTCTGATAAAACTTATTATGCTCTGTTCCCAGTCATGAAGGCTTATCCACTCAAACCCGTCTGCCGAAAAATCCAGTTCGTACAATGCCGGTTCCGTCCTGTAAAGATGATTCAGGTCTTTAACCCACTTTTGCATCCCCCGGTGAAAAGGGTATTCAAGAGCGTGCCATTCCAGGCTTTCTTCATGGCACCACTCTTTCCATTGCGCGAATTCACCTCCCATGAACAGGAGCTTCTTTCCGGGGTGTCCATACATGTATCCGAACATGAGCCTGAGGTTGGCGTATCTCTGCCATTCGCCGCCAGGCATCTTCCCTATAAGCGAACCTTTACCATGAACGACTTCATCGTGGGACAAAGGAAGAAGGAAATTTTCTGTAAATGCATACCATATACTGAATGTAAGCTCACTGTGATGAGATTTCCTGTAAACAGGGTCTTTTGAAAAGTACTTCAACGTATCGTGCATCCATCCCATATTCCATTTCATGCCAAAACCAAGACCTCCGATATTGGTCGGCTTTGTTACCATTGGCCATGCGGTTGACTCTTCTGCTATCGTCTGTGCGTCGGGATGGGAAATGTAGACAGATTCATTTAATTTTCTTATGAAGCTTATGGCATCTAAATCCTCTTTTCCCCCGTATTTATTTGGTATCCATTCTCCTTCTTTTCTCGCGTAGTCAAGGTAGAGCATCGACGCCACCGCATCTACCCTGATAGCATCGATATGGTATTTTTCAAACCAGAAGACGGCGCTGCTTATAAGGAAGGCGCACACCTCGTTTCTGCTGTAGTTAAATATATAACTGTTCCACTCTGGATGATACCCTCTCTTCGGATCGGCATGTTCATAGAGACATGTGCCGTCAAAATAGGAAAGTCCATGTTCGTCAGAGGGAAAGTGTGACGGCACCCAGTCCAGTATCACGCCAATCCCGTTTTGATGCAGATGATCAACCAGGTACATAAAATCCTGCGGAGTTCCGTACCTGCTTGTCGGGGCGAAGTATCCCACAGTCTGATACCCCCATGAACCGTAAAACGGATGTTCCGTAACAGGCAGCAGCTCCACATGCGTAAAACCCATCTCCCTGATATAGTCTGCAAGATAATGAGCCGTTTCTCTATAAGTAAGAAACCGGCCCCCGTCTTCAAGCGATCTTCTCCATGAGCCAATATGCACTTCATATATGGAAAGGGGGGCATTCAGAGAATTATGTTTATGCCTGTTTTCCATCCACTCACTATCGCGCCATTCATAATCAAGCCTCCATACCACGGAAGCCGTTTTAGGGGGCTGTTCCCAATAAAAAGCAAATGGGTCGCCTTTGTCAACTTTATAATTGTTGTATCTGGAATGTATGTGATATTTATAAATGTCTCCCCTTTTAATGCCGGGAATGAACCCCTCCCATACGCCGGATCCGTCTTTCCTTACCTTCAGTGGATGAGATTCCCTGTTCCATCTATTAAAATCTCCTGCGACAGAAACATTTTCTGCATTTGGAGCCCATAAAGCAAAAAAAGCTCCGCTTTTTTCACCGATGGTCATTATATGCGCACCAAGCTTGTCATATAATCTATGATGGTTTCCCTCTTTGAAAAGATATATGTCATAGCCAGTTATAAATTTAACATCATGTATTATGTCTTCTGTTCGGTTTTCTCTATCGTTCATTGTTATTAGTATACTGTAAAGGTTTTACTTCCTGTTAAATTTTTTGTCGATAACATCAGTAGCTAAAACACTCGCCCACACATTATACATAAATCTAAGAATTCTTTGATATTAAAATCCAGGAAACCTACTTCACAAAGATTTGTTTCTTTGCAATTTACTTAAAATGTATTATACTGTGTTTTTGGATTCCCTGCGAAAGCGGGGTTCCGCCTTCCTTTCGGCCCGCCCGGCCCAGCCGTTCGCTAGACCGACATCGTTCTGGCGGGGACGGGAAGGATTCCAGTTTATAATTGCGGAACGTTTTTGGTGGGCAACCTGCCCGACTGCGTCGTTCGGGCGGGTGCCCACCCTTACAGTTTAAAAACTTTGAAATCTCCATACATTAAATTAACATTTTTCAGTAAAATGAGGTGTAATGGTCATGAAAACGAATAGCGAAGAAGCTACAACAAGAAAAACCAAATCTGCCACAAAAAGGACGGTTAGGGGAAAAACAGCATCAGAGAAATCAACTACAACAAACGTTGGTATAAAAAAAGAGTATTTTAAGACCAGGCATATATGCAGAGTGACGTTCAGACTACCTAAAACAGCGACTACCGATGCCAAGAGTGTGTGTATAGTTGGTGATTTTAATAACTGGAATATCCATGCAGATCCAATGAAAAGGCTAAAAAATGGAGATTACACCATCAAACTTGATCTTGAGCCGGGAAAAGAGTATCAGTATCGCTATTTCATTGACGAGTCAAGGTGGGAAAATGATTGGAATGCCGACAAATATGTAAGAAGTCTTTACGGAGATAGTGATAATTCAGTTGTTATGACTTAAATAAAAACAATTGGAAAATCTTCAGATAGAACAACTTTGACATCATGGAGAATGGGCGCTTAAAACGCCAAAACGACCAACATGTTGTCCCCGTCCGCTTTGGCGGAGATGTTTTGTAAGTTGTTGATTTAATATTGTTTACAAAACAGCTTTATAATTTAGCTATTCTTTGATACATTAAGAGAGATAGATGCCTGAATTAAGAAGGGAGCCTGTTTCAGGACGTTGGGTAATTATAGCGACTGAAAGAGCTACAAGACCTACAGATTACAAGACTAATCACCAAATCATAAAAAGCAGTTTCTGCCCTTTCTGCGAAGGTAATGAAGGCAAAACACCGCCGGAAATTCTGGCTTATAGAAACAGTGGCACAGAGGCAAACACGAGAGGCTGGCGGGTAAGGGTTGTGCCTAACAAATTCCCTGCGCTACAGATAGAAGGCGAAGAAAACAAACGTGGGGAAGGCATCTACGTTATGATGAGTGGTATCGGCGCTCATGAAGTTATAATCGAAAGCCCCAGACACATTCAGTCTATAACTGCTCTTGATAATAGAAATATTGAAGAGGTTTTATTCTGTTACAGAGACCGTCTAATTGACTTAAAAAAGGACAAAAGGTTTGTTTACGGCCTGTTGTTTAAGAATGTTGGATTTTCTGCAGGCGCCTCACTCGAACACACGCACTCTCAATTGATTGTGACGCCAATCGTTCCACAACTGGTTGAGAATGAGATGGAAAGCGCCAAAATATTTTACACACAAAGAGGACGATGTCTATTTTGCGATATGATACAACAGGAAACTGACACAAACAGTAGAATAATCATTTCAGCAGATAATTTTGTCGCTTTTGCTCCTTTTGCCTCCAGATTTCCTTTTGAGACATGGATTCTTCCTAAAAAACACGAAAGCCACTTTGAAAAACTACAAAATTCCGAAATAGACGAACTGGCAAATGTCTTAAAGAGCACACTTGTCAAGTTAGAAATAGCTTTAGACTTTCCTCCATATAACTATATTATTCACAGCGCTCCATTTAATATAAATGAGTCAGAATATTTCCATTGGCACATAGAAATAATTCCAAGGCTTACAAACGTAGCAGGATTTGAATGGGGAACCGGATTCTATATCAACCATACGCCACCGGAACAAGCGGCTGAAATCTTAAGGAATGCAGCCGGTAACCATGAATAACTACCATTCAACGTCAAATTTCAATACAACAATAAGCAGACTAAGAGACCTCCTGAATGAATATAGGGGACGGCCTCTTGACGAAAACTTATCTGAAAAGATTGAGAATGCATTCCTGGGCTTAGAAGCAGGTATCGCCGGGCAAGGCGCTGAAATTACAAAGCCATCTGAAAATACAGAACAGCAGAAGGAACGGAGGAAATTCGAAAGAAGAAATAAGGATAAAATAGTTGACGCTATCGGAATAGGCTTATGCCTGCTTAATAAGGACCTAAAAGTTACATGGGCTAATCAAACCTTATGCGATTGGTTAAATTTGAAGGATTCACCTGTAGGCAATACCTGCCACGATATTTATCATTGTGATGAGATTGGAACTGCTGTTTGTCCGGCGGTAAATGTATTTAACGGAAACGTAAGCAACATAATTGAAACCTGGATTGAATCCAAAAATAGGAAAAAGATGTGCGTGCATCATGTTGCTATGCCCATCTTAGATGCGGATAGATATATTAATGAAGCTTTGATACTTACAATAGACGCAACTGAAAGTGAAAAGACCGTTCACCGGCTGTTATTACTGCAAAGGCTTGGTCAGGCAATGCAGGGAATCCTTCATCTTGACAAATTGCTTCACTTGATATTGACATGCGTAACTTCCGGTTACGCGTTTGGGTTTAACCGCGCGCTGCTTTTTTTGATTAATAAAGAACTCAACGTCTTAAATGGCAAATTGGCGGTAGGCCCATCTTCTCATGAAGAAGCACATCAAATCTGGAAAGATATATCTAATAAGTATGGTTCGCTTAAAGATATACTAGACAAATTGGATTACAGCCACAATATTGATACACCATTAAATACTATGACAAAACTTATGGTGTATTCGTTGTCAGACACAAAAGAGGTTGTCATCTTATGCGCAAAAGAAAAGAAACCAATAATCATTAAAGAAGCTCATAATGACCCGCGTGTAACAGAGGAATTCAGAAAGGCTCTGAGAGTTGATGAGTTTGTCTGTGTCCCACTGATAGCAAAAAATAAGCCGATAGGTGTTATTGTCGCAGACAACGCCTATACAGGAGAACCGATATCCGAGGACTATGTCAATATCTTAACAATGTTTGCCAACCAGGCCGCACTGGCTATTGAAAATGCTGGAACTTATAAAAGACTTGAAGACAAAATCAACCAACTTACAGAAACACAACAGAGGCTTATTCGTTCGGAAAAAATGGCGGCCATAGGTTCAATGTTGTCATATATTGCACATGAGATAAGAAACCCACTGGTAACCATAGGCGGCTTTGCTAAAACACTCTCCCGTTTTACCTTCACGGACTCAAAAATTACGACTAATATTGACATAATCATAGAAGAAGTAAAACGCTTGGAAAAGATACTCAATAACATTACAGACTTTGCCAAACCGTCTACGCTGGAAAAGGTTGATATGCAAATATGCGAGGTCATGGAAAACACGTGTATTTTAATGGAGAACTATTTCCAGGAAAAAAACATAAAGTTACATAAAGAATTTGAAACAGATGTACCTTCAATCTCTATTGATCCTGCACAGATAAAACAGGTCTTTCTGAATATACTGATAAATGCGGTGGAAGCTATGCCTGATGGTGGCGACCTGAATATAAGTATCAAATCGGGAATTGAGTCTATAGAAATAGACATAACTGACAGCGGTAAGAGTATACCACAAGATTTATTACAAAATATTTTTGATCCGTTCTTTACTACAAAACCAAATGGTACCGGCGTAGGTCTGTCTGTAAGCTTAAAGATTATTGAAAACCATGGCGGCAATATAGCTGTTGAAAGCAAGCATGGGAAAGGCACAAGAATGTCACTGATTTTACCAATAAAATAACAGAAAGGAGTTCGTAACGATGACGACTATCCTCCTTGTAGAAGACGACAAAAACCAACGATTGCTTTACGAACAGGAATTAAGTCTGGAAGGTTATGAAGTTGTAACCGCATCCAATGGAAGAGAAGCCCTGGAAAAGGTTCAGGTACAACTGCCAGACATTGTCATAATGGACATAAACATGCCAAAGATGGATGGTATTGAGGCAATTGGTAAGATATTAAGCAAAAACAAGGAGATACCGGTTATCATTAACACTGCTTATAGCAATTATAAGGATAACTATATGTCGTGGGCCGCTGATGCCTATATAGTTAAATCATCAGATTTGTCAGAATTAAAAGATACAATTAAAAAAGTACTGGCAAATAGGGCAGAGGATTCCTGAGCTTACATAAACTTGATAACCCTGATTTAATAACAATTAATATTAGAGCAAAAATACATGTCTTTACAAAATTTACAAACTCACGATAAAATATTTACAATAATTCTGGCAGGAGGCCAGGGGGAAAGACTTTATCCACTGACAAAAGACAGGGCAAAGCCTGCCGTGCCTTTTGGAGGTATATACCGGATAATAGACTTCACATTAAGTAATTGTCTGAATTCAGGATTACGCAAGATAGTAGTTTTAACTCAATATAAGTCATTTTCTCTCGACAAACATCTGAGACTTGGATGGAATATATTTAATAATGAATTAAATGAGTATATAGAGCAGATACCGCCCCAGCAGAGGATTAGCGATCAATGGTATCAGGGAACTGCGGACGCCGTTTACCAGAATATATACACTCTTGAAAAAGAACAACCTGAAATGGTTTTGATACTTTCCGGCGATCATGTATACAAGATGGATTACAGTAATATGATACTATTTCACAAAGAAAATGAAGCCGATATTACCGTCGCATGCATGGAAGTGCCTATAAATGAAGGAAAAAGATTCGGCGTGATCAAGACAAATGAAGAAAACAGAATTACTGGATTTCATGAAAAACCTTCAGAACCGAGTCCTTCGCCAAACAACCCCGAAGCTGTGCTGGCTTCCATGGGCATATATTTGTTTAATACCAGAACTCTGGTTAAAGCCATAATCGATGACGCCAAACAAAACACAAACCATGATTTTGGAAAGAATATAATACCTGGAATGATACAATTAAAGAGAGTATATGCATACCCATTTGGAGATGAAAACAACTACTGGCGCGATATCGGCACTCTGGACGCTTATTGGGAGGCAAACATGGATCTTGTACAAGCGTCACCGGAATTTAATATTTATGACAAAGATTGGCCAATTCGTACTTATAAAAAACAATATCCGCCTGCAAAAACCGTTTTTGACAAAAACCTTCCTGATGGACGGACAGATATGATCCTGAATTCTACCATTTCCGAAGGATGCATAATCAGCGGAGCAAAAGTGGAAGGATGTGTCTTATCACCTGATGTCATAATAGACTCTCGCTCCGAAATTTATGATTCGATTATAATGGAGAGTGTCAGGATAGGCAAGAATGTTAAGATACGAAAGGCCATAATTGATAAATATGTAACTATCCCAGATAACTTTAATATTGGTTACGATCCGGAAGAAGACACTAAACACTTTACGATAACCGATAGCGGCATAGTGGTCGTGCGCAAAGGAATGCATCTAATATAAATTAGCTTCGTCCTTAATCTATCCTGCTGAAGGATGGAATTTTCAAAACGTTTAGCCCCACATATCGAAAAGCGGGAGGTTGCCTGAAGAATCAAAGGTGATTTCCCTGGCAGATGATATCTGTTCAAGGTCATCGCGGCCATTTAATTCATCCAAATACCCCTCGGATATAATAACCTTCTCTAAATCAAGCGTGCTCTTTATCCGGACAATCTTCATGTTACCGGCATTTTCAATACCGCATGTTGATACTGCCGCTTCTATGGCATCTTTGTCAGATTCAAAAGTCATTGGAATCTTAGCCCCTTCAGGCCGGAGGGCTGTGACGCAGTTTATATACGTTTCCTGAAAGTTAATTTTGTTCACTAATTTTCGTGTAGTAAAATCGGCTAATCCAATGCCACACGCATTACCGTGTGAATTTGAAGTCAAATCACGCACAAATATCCTTGATATTCCTGCATTTCCGTTCGCGGTTTTACTCGAATTCTCATCTTTGCGCCCAATAATATTTGTATCCATACCTGTGCCGCTTATATCCTTGCCCATATTGTCAATAATCAGCAAATCTATAT
>Ga0155342_1122_pt1 | contig 12343 bp, 19 predicted proteins | sample RifCSPhighO2_02_FD_106310 | JGI IMG/M metagenome (GOLD analysis project Ga0155342, IMG submission 106310) | Planctomycetes bacterium RIFCSPHIGHO2_02_FULL_40_12 | reverse complement strand
AAAGAGATTAAAAGACCCGCCAGTCCTGACATAAATGATGAGTTGGCGAAACAGGTCGGTTACGATTCACTTGGCGAATTAAAGGAGTTTTTGTCAAAGAGGCTGGAGGTGGAAAAGAAAAAGCTGGTAGAAGGTGAGATGCATGAACAAATTTATAGTAAACTCGTAGAGATGGCGGATTTTGATCTACCTGAAGACATGATTGCGCATCAATCAAATGAAAGACTGCACAGATACCAGATGGAGCTTGTAAGCAAAGGCGCTCCGTTGGAAGAGATAGAAAAGAATATAGATGATTTAAAAAATGCTTCAGAAGAATCTGTTGTCAAGGATTTTAAATTGTCTCTGGTTATTGACCGTATAGCGGAAGAGGAGAAAATATTTGTAACAGAAGATGATGTTAATCAGAGGATTAACTGGCTGGCGGGTATGTACGGTATCGAACCTGCCCTTATGAGAAAACACCTTGAGAAGATTAACAGTATGTCAAGCTTACGGCATCAGTTGAAGGAGCATAAAACGCTTAATTTTTTAATGAAGGAAGCAGCTATAGAAGAGGTTAGGGAAGAAACGAAAGAAGGCGTTAAGAAAGAAGTTAAAGCAAAACAAAAAGGGAAATAACAAAATATTCAATAAGGAGGATCAGGTGACTAAGGACGCTAACATGAACGGCTACGATTATATATCAAACAGAAACTATGGAAATATCTATGTGCCATACGTAGTGGAGAAGACAGGGTATGGGGAAAGGCATTATGATATCTTCTCAAGGTTACTTAAAGACCGGATAATATTTATTGGCAGTCCGATAGATGACAATGTTTCAAACATTGTCATTGCTCAGATGTTATTTTTACAGAATGACAATAAGAATCAGGACATCAACGTTTATATAAACTCTCCCGGTGGTTCAATCACGGCGGGCCTTGCGATCTATGATACAATGCAATTTGTACATTGTGATGTTGCCACTTTTTGCATTGGTTCGGCCTATAGTATGGGTGCGGTACTTATGGCAGCGGGGACAAAAGGTAAGAGGTTCAGTCTTCCACATACAAGGATAATGCTACACCAGCCATGGGGAGGTACCACAGGGACAGCAACTGATATAAGTATACAGGCAGAAGAGATAATGTTTATGAAGAAAAGTCTTAACGAAATACTGGTAAAACACAGTAATCAGCCAATGGCGAAGATAGAAAAAGACTTTGACAGAGATTTCTACATGTCTGCACAAGAGGCCAAAGATTATGGAATAGTTGACGAAGTTATTGAGTCATTAGATGGCAAAAAGAAAGATTAGAGTAACCCTGATCGAATATCAGAGCTACCTGGTAATTTTGTGAAATAAGGTTGCTTCTTTTGAAATAATAGCGGAACATTAACCGCCTTCTGTGAAATGTAAGGCTCTTATTTGTACGACCTTGGATTCTTCTCCAACTATCTTGAATGATTTCTCTGGAACGACATAGGTCGAAACCTGGCCGCGTGTTCTTATCGTAATTATCCAGTCTTCCTTTCCTCGGCTTACGCTTACTACTTTTCCCTTAACGGCTATCCAAATGCTTATTTTTGCTGATGCGGGACTATCTGAATACACTCTTACGTTTGTTACTTCCAATACATTTGGAAGACCATGTCTTAGTTTAACGAAATTGTCACCTTCTTGTGCGAAAGCGGTTGAACAATAAAATATAGAAAAACCTAATATCAGTGTTTTAATAATTTTCATCTTAAAGACCTCCCTTAAAAATTATGTATGGTTTATTGCTTTTTTGAATCATTTAATCAGTGAAATCTGCGTAATCTGTGGTTTCTGTCTTTAATTTAACTGTTTATCTATTACTGTAATAATTTCATTAACTATGTCTTCACAGGAAACGTATGATGTGTTTATTGTGTAGTCAGATGCATTTTTGTAAGAGTTCTCTCGCTGTTCTAACAAATGTTTGATTTCATTAAGGGGTGTCTTATCTGTTAATGAAGGCCTTTGTTGTGTCGTTTTTTCATCTTGTGCTATGCGGTTATGGATGATTTCTGGAGTAGCCTCTAAGAGGACTAGAAATCCATTATCCTTTAAATTTTTCACATTATCTTTTCTAAGGATAACTCCTCCTCCTGCGGATATTATCTTGTTGTCCATCTTGCTTAATCTTGCAATGGCGTCTGTCTCAATCTTACGGAAACCTTCCTCTCCTTCTTCTTCGAAGATACGCTTAATCGTTTTTCCTGTAGAACTTTCAATATATTTATCTGAATCAATAAAGTCCCTTTCTAAACGATTCGCCAAAAGTTTGCCAACAGTACTTTTCCCAGTACCTCTGAAACCGATTAAGACTATGTTCATATAAATTAGTTCCTTTCAGTCCGCCCCCGCCAGAATGCGCGTCGGGCTGGCGAACGAGTATGTCGTTCTTGCGGGTAAGCCTGAATCAGTGGTGAGGCGACTCAGACCTGAAGGTATGAGTTACATTTCGTTTAGCAGGGTTTTAAAATTTTAAACCCCTGCTAATAGGTTAGTGTATGTAACTCATGGCTTCCTGCCCGAAAGACTGGTCAGGCGCGGGTAGCCTTGATAACGTTTCCCTTACTACATTACTCATTAATTCTATCGGTGGATCGATATTTGTCCAGAGACGGAATTGCTCTGCAGCCTGTTGAATGAACATTGTGAGCCCATTAACCGTACGGCATCCTCTTTTCTTTGCGTCCTGGAGAAGCTGGGTTTCGATTGGATTGTAAACAGCGTCAAAAACTATCATACCTGCCTTGAGTACGGTTTGCGGGACGGGTGTTCGGTCGACATCTGGAAACATACCGATAGACGTAGTATTTATGAGGATATCAGAATCGAGTTTGTGGATTTTCTCAAATCCCTCAAATCTGCATTTAACGTCATTAGACAATTTTTCTGCACGTTCAAGGGTACGATTATAGATGATTATATCGCAACCTTTTTCTTTTAAGCCGAAGGCAATTGCCCGTGCTGCGCCGCCTGCTCCTATAATGGACACTTTCTTATTATTCAGCGTATCATCGGTTTCTTTCAGGCTCTGTTCCAGTCCCATTACTGCGGCCATGCAGTCAGTGTTGTAGCCTGTTAATCTCCCGTTTTGTTTTACAATTGTATTTATTGCACCAATTTTTCCGGCTATATGATCAATTTCGTCCAGAAACGGTAAAATACTTTCTTTATGTGGAATGGTAACGCTGAAACCCCGAAAATCCATTTTCCCGCACTCTTTAATAAAGGCGCCAATGTTTGAAATCTTCAGCGGGACATATACGTTATTAAGCCCTTTTTCCCTAAAGGAGGCGTTATGGATGACCGGACTCATACTGTGAGAAACCGGATTTCCAATAATACCGTAAAGCTTTGTTCTTTCGTTTATGCTTTTAAAGTGATATATTTTGGAGAGTTCATCAACGGTTAATTGTCCGGGCGCTGATTCTTTGCCCCTTTCGAGAGAAGCAAATGTCAGTAACCCCCCAAACTTTCCTGTAAGGATCCTGCTTATTTGTCCCAATTCTCCCATGCAGAAAGATATGGTTGGCATGTTTGCAGTATTTAAGAGGTCAAATATTCTGATATTATCAGTAATGTCATTTGCATATGTTACAATCTTGACTATGTCAGGTTTACGCTGGCAAATATCATTATATATTTTGTTTAAATTATGCGGTGTTTCCTTGAAATTATGATAAGAAATGATTATCTTGCTGCTGTTCCGTTTGGTAATATGATTTGATGAATCATATTCAACATCAACGTAATCTGCTCCTAGTTCGATTGCCTTTTGTAACAGACGTAATCTGTCCTGTTCGCTGCCACTAAATTTACCCCCTTCTCTTTTTGGCCTGTTTGTAATTATTACGGGTTTAGTTTTACTATTTAATGATTTTTCAATGCATGTTTCTGCATCTTGTAGTTCTGTGATGTAATCAATACGTAGTTCGATTAAGTCGGCATATTTGGAAGCCAATGACATTTCCGAGATAGTATCTTCTGTGCTTCTGGCCGTAATAGGAATGCAAATCATGTTTACAATAATATGTTTGTGTTAAGAATAAGCGATTATTATATTGTATACTTTAAAATAGTCAATCTTATGAATGATTAAATTTAATGTCCAGGGATTTCAAAGTTACCACAAAGTAGGGGCGTACCCGCCCGAACGACGCAGCCCGCCCGGCCTTGCCGTTCGGACGGGTCGGGCAGGTTGCAACCTGCCCGACTATGTCTTTCAGGCGGGTAGGTACAGGCGGGTACGCCATTACATTTAAGCATGGGAGTCGTAATGGATGTAAGAGAAGCAATAAAGAATCGCAGGAGCATAAGGAAATTTAAACCGGACCCAATTCCAGAAGAGAAAATCAGGCTTTTACTTGAAGGCGCCAGGTTAGCGCCGTCAGGGACAAACACACAGCCCTGGAGATTTATAGTGGTTAAAGATGACGATACGAAAAAGAAGTTACAAACGGCGGCACATAATCAGAGACATGTAAAAAGCGCTCCCGTAATAATTGTTTGCTGTGCAGACTTAAAGGCGTTTAGAGAATTCCCGGAAAGAGTGGATGAGCTTATAGAATCAGGAGCGCTTCCTGAGAGGACTAGGGAAGTGTTTATTCCATACCTTAAGAAAGGTATGAGTACTGTTACAAAGGATGCCCTTATGATTGCGGTTGCGGCAAATGTTGCCATAGCGGTAGAACATATTGTTTTACAGGCAGTCGAGATTGGACTTGGCACCTGCTGGGTAAGATGGTACGAAGATGAAAAGGTAAAAGAAATCCTTGATATTCCTGACCATGTTGAAGTAATGGCGCTATTGCCGGTTGGCGTTCCTGACGAGGATCCTGCCCAAAGGCCGAGATTAGAGTTGGGACAAATAGTTTTTAGTGGTAAGTATGGTGAAAAGTATTTTTAATACCCAATTTGCATAGAGTTTTTAGTTTTTGCTGAATAAAATGTAGTGGAAGCTTTCAGGCTTCCACTTGCCATGAAGTAAATACCAGTGTTCACATAAGGTTCTTACGAGTTGGATATGAAAACTATAGCTTTAGAAGATGACAGAAAAATAAACATTTTCAATGACAGGTATATCTGGATACTTCTGACAATTTCTCTTTCAGTAAGGATATACCTGAGTTTTTTTACATATGTAATTGAGAATGATAGTGTCGCTTTTATGCAGAATGCAGAGTATTTTGCTAACGGAGATTTCTTGAGTGGGCTGAGACACGCCTATCATCCTCTTTACTCTCTTCTTATGGCCGGTCTGTATAAGGTAGTTCCGGATATGGAACTGTCCGGCACAATTATATCTATTCTTTTGGGTACGTTAACGGTAATCACCTTTTATCTGATTGGTAAAAGCATTTTTGATCAGAAGATATCCTTTGTTTCTTCTATCATTTTAGCCTTCCATCCCTATGCTGTCAGATTTTCAGCAGACATAATTTCAGAATCTACTTATTTTTTTCTTTTCATATCTGCCCTTGGTTTAGGATTTTTTGCGATAACAAAAAAGAAGATTTCTTTATTTGCCCTAACAGGGATATGTGCCGCATTTGCTTATCTTACACGCCCTGAGGGAATAGGAATTCTTTTCATAGTTGCCGGTTGGTGTCTCTTGAATGATCTTGCTAAAATTAAGGTAGTCTGGAAAGGAAAGGTTATTTCAATTTTGGTTTTAATTGTTTCGTTTCTTGTCTTTTCATTACCTTATCTTGTGTTTATTAAGAAAGAGACAGGTTACTGGCATCTTACAATGAAGAAGAGTTTGTCTCAAATGATCGGAGTAAAAGAGACCTTAAGTGGGCAAGAAAATGTTGAGCCGGTTGAAGAGAATGTTGATTGGAAGAAAAGTTCAGATGCAAATATTAGTAACCAAACAGATGCCAGCAGAACAGATTTGAGTACACATCTAAAGAGTATTTCGTACATTATGAAGAAATATTTAGACACACTACATCCCCTTTTGTTTATTTTTTTCATAATAGGTGTGGTAAATTGGTCAAGGATAAAGAAAGAACGGTTTTTCGGATTATACATAGCATCGATTATTGCGGTTTACCTATTCATACTATACAGGTTGAACATAATGCATATACCAAGTTATGGTGACATTTATCAGTATCCCAGTAGAAGGCATTTGATGCCATTGGTTATTCCGGCTGTTTTTTGTGTTGGAATAGGAGTTTATGCTACTGGAACCTGGATACATGAAAAGTTTCAGTATAGCAGTTTAATAGTTGGTTTCAAGGAGTTGTTAAGGAGTACGTGGATAACGCAGCTAATTGTATTGATGATTGTTGTCAGCGCCTTACTGCCAAAGACATTAAAGCCTCAACGCTTTGACAAGTTAGGAATTAAGAAGGTGGGTCAGTGGATAAAAGAAAATTCAAATAAACCATACCCTGCTATTTTGAGTGTTTCTGCGAGAAATGCTTATTATGCTAAGGGGAAGCATATTCAAATGGGAAGTATAAATGACGCACTTGTCATGGCGAGAGAAAGAAAAGTTGATTATATATTAATGACGCAGGGAGATTATGCAGCCATAGAAAGCGAATTGTTGGAGTCTATAGAGAATAGAGAGATAGTTTTATCATATAAGTATATTGAGGGGCATTCTTTAGGTAGGCACAACATGCTTCTATATAAGGTTTTGTATTAGTAGTTATGAGACCAAGAACTACAATATATAGTAATAGTATTAGTATATAAAATAAAAAAATTGTTGACAAAAAGGAGTTTTTTCTTAGAATTACCGTTCACAATATGAACATACGATGTAAGTTCTAATCTTGATTGATTTTACCGTGTTTTGAAATTTTTTTTAAGATGTGCGTTCATTGTATGAACGATTGAGTATGAAAGGCATGATTTGTTAGTTAAGTAGTAAGGTGAGAAAGCTGATACATTTTGGTTCTGTATTGCGTAGCAAAATTCATAAATTAGCGACCTGTCTGCGTACGTACACGCGTAGGCAGGCGAGAGGAGTTGATTTAAAATGAATGAAGATTCTGGCTCTTTAGATGTTAGGGAATTAGAGATATTAGAGAAAATAGAGAATAACGGACATCTCACTCAAAGAGAGCTTTCTAAGGAAGTTGGCATAGCATTGGGATTAATAAATCATCTGTTGAAAAAGATGGTTAAGAAAGGTTGGGTTAAGATAAAGAATGTTGATGCCAGGAGAATAAAGTATCTAATTACTCCAGAAGGTGCCAGGGAGAAGTCTTCCTTATTGTACAAAAGGGTGGAAAGCACGATCCATTTCTATCTGGAGGCAAAGAGGGTAATCAAAGAAAAGGTGATGCATTTAAAAAACGAAGGTGTTGAAAGTGTTTCAATATACGGGATAAACCATATATCTGAAGTTTTATTCATAGTCCTCAAAGAACTGGGCTTAGAACTGACTTACGTGGTTGACGATAACAAAGAAGGGGAAGTGTGGTTTGGTTATACGATAGTTAATATGGATGAGTTCTTAAAGTCTGGCGCTAACATAATAATACTTGCCTCTTTTGATAAAAAAGAAATAGATAGTTTTTGTAAAGAACAAGAAGGTGTGAAGGTTGTTGCGCTCAGGGATTAAAGAATAGCCAAAGAATATAGTTGTTTAAATTGATTTAAGTGCTTGTATACCATACCGTTATACAGGATTTTGTGTGTAACTGAGAGGGAATCGGTCTGTATATAGATGCTTAATAAATTTCTTTGACTAATTAAGCTGAGCTAATGTCAAATGAAAATTTCTCCTGAGCACATGAAAGTTTTAAAAGAAGATCTAAATTCAAAAGATGATCGGGCACTTAAGGAGATTGTTGCTTTTCTTATTGTTTTTGGAAAACCCCTCTACGAATGCTTAGAAAAGGAATATGAAAATCAAAACCCCGATGTCTTATTACAATGTTGGAATATAGCCGGTGATATAGGTGGAGCCTTCAGCGAAAAACTTAAGGCCTTTGGGTGTGGAGGGTTTCAACCAAACTGTCTTACATGGAATCATTTGATTTTTAAATATAAAGAAGGGAGAGTAAGAAGTTATATGAATCTTGTAGATTCTTTGCTGGTTGCATATGGAATTTAAGAACAAAGGAGATGTTAATCTTTTCTTTAAAAGACTCTCTGAATTAGTTACGGAAAAGATAGATGTTTATTTGCTTGGAGGTTGTGCTTTGATTATATTAGGCGCATCGAGAACGACTCAGGATATAGACTTTGAAATTAGGGGTGCAAGTGACGAAACAATCGAAAGGATTCAACAATTCTGTATTGATAAAAATATCCCCGTAAATTTCTCAGAGGACGCTGGCATGTGGGGGATGATAAGCATTAACAATAACCGAGATACGGCTCTTCCTTACAGTGATTTTGGGAAAATTAACGTTAGAATTTTAGACCCGCTTGATATGAGTATAGGGAAAATTGAAAGATTTACTGATATTGATGTTCAGGATGTCACATATCTAATTAAAAAGTTTTCTATTAATGCTGAGGAATTACTTACCGCATGGGCAAGGGCATTGAACAAAAGCCTCAAGTCAGAAAAGAATTTTTTATTTCGTAAGCAGGTAGAATCGTTTATAAAAACGTACTCTAAAAAATTATGGGGAGTTGAAGAGAGCGAACTCCTGTTTCTTTGGGGTTCACTCCTTCAAAAAGAAATTACAGTAAAACACAGATTTCCACATCAATAGTATTTAATTATTCTTGTAATCATGTGCTTTGTTGAGTTTGAAGACGATTTAACTGACAAAAGATGGTCAAGGAGGGAAAGTCAAATATTTTGATAGTCAGTTCCAGGAGTGAAGGTGGTGGGGCGGAGCAATTCTTTAACATTATGACTAAACTCAGAGATTTCTTTAAATTCTACTGTGCATTACCAGATAGCCCACCTTATTATGATAAGATTATTAATGAAAAAATTCCGACATTCACACTTCCCTATCGAAAGTTTAAGATTCGAGCATTTCTGAAACTATCAAAGTGGGTGAAAGCAAACGGCATTACGATCGTTCACTCTCATGGCAGGGGGGCGGGAATCTATTCGAGGTTATTAAAGCTGCTTAATACAAAATTGAAAGTCGTGCACACTTTTCATGGTATACACTTTAGAAACATTAATCTTCCGCTAATTGCTGAGATGCTATTAAGAAATTTAACTGATAAATTTATATTTGTCTCAAAATCTGAGAGGCAAATTGCAGTGAAACACAGGATTGCAAGTGTTTCAAAAAGCGCCTTAATTGAAAATGGAATTCATATAGACAACAAAATATATAATGAAGAAGACAGGTATTCCGTTTTACAATCTTTCAATAAAACAATTCCAGACAAGAGTTTTGTTATAGGAATGCTGTCCCGGTTTGACAGTATAAAAAATATACCTTATGCAATAAAAAATCTTTCAGACTATCTGAAAAGCCGTGATGATGTCTTTCTCATAATAGGCGGATACGGAGAGGAGCTTGGAAGGATTGAACGTACTATTAGTGAATACAATTTACAGAATAAGGTGACACTATTGGGGTTTATCAAAGATGTTAAACGTTTTTTTCCACTTATTGACGTCTATCTGAATACATCACTTGGGGAGGCTTTTGGTTTTTCAACTGTAGAAGCAATGAAATATGGCAAACCTGTTGTCGCCAGTGAGGTTTACGGAAACAGCGATGTTATCGACAATAATGAAACGGGACTACTCTTTCCACTTAATAAGCCTGGCCTGCTGGTTGAAAAAATAGAATATTTAAAAAGTAATAAGGATGCATATAACCGCCTCGCTTCGAATGCACGCGAAAGCGTCAAGAACCGTTTTGATTTAAATCGAATGTTGAATGAAACCAGAGAATTATATCTTTCATTAGTGTAGGCATTGACTTATATAACAAAGGATTTTTTATTTAGCTGGGGTAATTTCCCTAACTGTTATGGCACAGACAAAGAAGTTAATCTCTGTTGAAGAAATCAAGGATAGGCTGGAGCCTGTTTTTCAGGATGAAGGATTACAGCTTGTTTTATTATTCGGTTCTGTGGTTTCAGGAGGGCCTCACAGACATAGCGATATTGACATTGCATTTCTATTTGATACTACTGTGGATATTTTGTCACTAACTAATAGGGTTATCAGACTTTTACACGTTGATAATATTGATGTAATTGACCTGAGTCACGCAAGTCCACTTCTTAAGTTTTCTATAGTAAATAAAAGTAAATGCTTATATGAGAGAGAAGATGGTATCTTCAACACCTTTTATTCACTTGCATTCAGGATGTACATTGATACAAAAAAGTTGCGTGATGCACGGGCATTAGCAATTAAACATTTTCTGAGAGAAAGGGGTTTGGGATGACTCCCGTAGAAAAAGAAATCATTAGAAGGAAACTTGCCGTTATAGTAGAGAAGGGATTAAAAACTTTAATTTTAGAAAGAGGTGAGAAACCGAAAAGGATCCATGATATTATAGAACTTCATAACATGGTAAAAAAATGGGGTGGGAAATAGATATAACTATTGATGATGCAGTATATCTTAATAGTATTTATAAAGGACGATATCCAACAGAAGATGGGCTTTTGCCGCATGGGGAGCCGTCTAAAAAAGATGCAGAGAAAGCAATTGTCGTTTCCAGGGTGGTAGTGGAAAGGTTAAGGAAATTATAAATAAAAAAGGTTAAAAATGATCACGAATAGTATTAAAGAAAAACTTTTACCGTTATTTAGTAGATACAAGAGTAATGTATTGTTTGCCTATCTTTTTGGCTCAGTAGCTCAAGCTAATATTTTTCCATTGAGTGACGTTGACACAGCAGTTTCTCTTTGCAAAAGAAAGGAGGTTATTTTTTATGGGTTTTGTTGCAAAAAAGACAAAGACACACCTTTATATTTCTAAAAGTAAGGGAGTTTGTGGAAATAGAAGCATAGTAACGGGAACAAGAATACCGGTGTGGTCTATTATCAAGTGGTATAAACTTGGTATGCCGGTTGAAGACATAATAAGAGATTTTTCTCAATTAACGCCTTCTCAAGTTCATGATGCATTTTCATATTTTTATGACAATCAGGAAGAAATAGAAAATGATATTATGGAGAATGAAGATGAGATTAATTTTAGAGAATTGATTAAATGATAAGGCTTTATCTTGATGAAGATGTTCCGGAAACAATAGCAGTGGCGTTACGATTGAGAGGCTATGATGTGATAACTGTCAAAGAAGCAAGTAACAAAGGATTTACCGATCTTGAGCAAATCCAATATGCAACTTCTGAAGAGAGGGTTCTTTTTACCCACAATATTGCTGATTTCTGTAAAATACATTCTGGTTTTATTAATAAAAGTTATGAGCATAGTGGTATTATTGTCTCCAGGCAACTTCCAATAGGAGTAATCGTTAAGGCATTGTTGAGATTACTTTCAAGTGTAAATTATGGAAAGGTTAGAAACAATATAATTTGGTTGAGTGATTGGATTACATGAGACACCAATGGTAGGTCATAAATTATGCGTAATATTTCTGCAGTAAATTATTCTAAAGGTTAAAATGATCACGAATAGTATTAAAGAAAAACTTTTACCGTTATTCAGTAGATACAAGAGTAATGTATTGTTTGCCTATCTTTTTGGCTCAGTAGCTCAAGATAATATGTCTCCATTAAGTGACGTAGATTTAGCCGTTTTTCTTTCCAGGCAAAATGAGAAATCATATTTTGATATAAAATGTTCCCTGTATGCAGACTTTTGCCGGGTTTTAAAAAGAAATGACATAGATGTGGTTGTGCTTAATACCACAACCAACATAGTGCTGCTTGATGAAATAATAAGAGGTGGTATAGTTTTGGTTGATAGGGATATAGACTTAAGAGAAGAGTTTGAACAAAAGATTTTACATCAGGCTGTGGACTTTAAAGAACAGAGAATTGTTTTTTTAGGTGTCTAAATGGAAAGAATTCATCAAAAGATTGGAAGAATTAAAGAACTTGATGAAGTAGATTTATTAGACAAATAGAGGGTTCTCTTTCTGGTGAGAGTTGAAATGATCAAACAATTGTTAACAAAGTACTTTGAGGAAAGAAAAGAAGTTATAGCCGCTTATCTCTACGGCTCTATTGTTACTGGAAAGAATAATGTCGACATTGCTTTACTTACGTTGCCATACAAGGATAGAGTATAGAGTAGAAAGCGACATGGCTAGAATTTCCTTCCAGACAGAAATTTCAAGTTTGCTAAAGAGAGTAGTTAACATTGTTTTCTTGCAAGAGGCAGGAGAACTTCTTTCGTTCCAGGTCCTGAGTAATGGACAGGTTATATTTGAAGCAGTTGAAGAAATACAT
>Ga0155342_1001_pt1 | contig 12481 bp, 16 predicted proteins | sample RifCSPhighO2_02_FD_106310 | JGI IMG/M metagenome (GOLD analysis project Ga0155342, IMG submission 106310) | Planctomycetes bacterium RIFCSPHIGHO2_02_FULL_40_12 | reverse complement strand
AGAGAAAACTTGTGTAAACAATAAATTATCTGAAGTCTCAAGATCAATACAAAATCATGTAGAAAGTAAAGGACTTTCTGTCATACGAGATTATACGGGTCACGGTATTGGAAGGAAAATGCACGAGGATCCACAGATTCCTAATTTTGTCAGCAAAGAATTGTTAAAGGCAGACGAAATACTACTCCGGGGAATGACTCTGGCGATAGAACCTATGATATGTGTAGGCAAATATGATACGGAAGTTCTTAAAAATCGATGGACTGTTGTAACAAAAGACAGAAAACTTTCAGCGCATTTTGAGCACACGGTTGTAGTAACAGAAAACGGCGCTGAAATTCTTACTGATTAAAGGAGAGAGTATCTCGCTTGCAATAATAACTGCATGTTAAAGTCTATTTATGGCCAAAGAAGAACCGATAAGAGTCGAAGCAACAGTGAAAGAGGCCTTACCCAATGCTAAGTTTCGTGTAGGGTTGGAGAATGGTCATGAAGTTCTTGCTCATGTATCAGGGAAAATGAGAATGCATTTTATTCGCATTCTTCCAGGTGATAAAGTTACGATTGAAATGTCGCCTTATGATCTGAGTAAGGGAAGAATAATTTATCGTCAGGGTTAAAAAAGGGAAGGGTTATGAAGGTTAAAGCATCTGTAAAGAGGATATGTGAAAATTGTAAAATAATCAGGCGTAAAGGAGTTGTGCGTGTGATTTGTACCAATCCTCGTCATAAACAGAGACAAGGGTAATAAGATACAGAGTGGGCTTTCTTAGAATCTAAAGACTATTTCTACATTTTGAAAGGATTACTTTAAATGCCAAGAATTGCTGGAGTTGATATTCCTGGAGAGAAAAGGATTGTTATTTCGTTAACATATATTTTCGGTATTAGTAAAAACTTATCGCAAAAAGCGTTAAAGGCTGTTGGAATAAATGAAAGCATACGGGCTAAAGATGTTTCAGAAGATGAGTTGAGCACGCTGGGCGCTTATTTAGAAAAGAATTTCGTTATTGAAGGTCAACTGAGAAGGCAGGAGTCTCAAAACATAACAAGACTGAAGAATATAGGATGTTATAGGGGGTTGCGTCATCGTCTGGGATTGCCAGTAAGAGGGCAGAGGACAAAAACTAATGCTCGTACACGAAAGGGAAAAAGAAGAACAGTAGCGGTGAAGAAGAGTGTAAAGGAAATGAAAGGATAAGGGTCTTTTCAGCAGAAGTAATGAAAATAACAAATAAAACAGAAATACTAAATCTTTTAGAACAAGAAGACTACATAACAAATCCCCTTGGATTCAGGCATAACAATGGTCTGTTGAAAAAGGAGATGAACAAGAAGATTAACGAGATTGCCGGTTTTTGTGAACAAATATTGAAGGTAGTTAGAAAGTTTGACAGGGAAAAAGAAATTGTCTTTCTGGAATGTTCATGTGGCAAATCCTACCTTTCGTTTGTTTTAAGTTATATTTTTGAAAAATCGTTTAATACAACACCATTTTTCTTTGGTGTAGATACCAATAAAGAACTTATACAAAGATGTGAAGAGACCAGAACTATTTTAGGTTATGAAAATATGGTCTTTAAGCACGGCAGGACTATAGATTTCTCTTCAGTTAGAAAGATTGATGTGGTTATTGCGCTACATGCATGTAATACCGCTACTGATGAAGCGATTGCCAAAGGTATCAAAATTGGTGCTAAGTATATTATGGTGGTACCATGTTGCCAGGGGCAGTTGCGTTCTCAAATTAAAGCGCATCATCCTCTGACAAATGTAACCCAGTTTGGCTTGCTGCGGTATAAATTTGCGGACATATTGACTGATGCATTAAGGTCACAATTCCTTTCCGGTAACGGATATTATGTAGAACTTCTGGAAATAGTATCTCCGAAATTAACGCCAAAGAATATTTTAATATCAGCAAGGAAGCAAAAGGGAAAAAACAAAAGGAATTTAGAGAGATACAATCAACTCAACAAAATGTTTAATACTAACTTCAGCTTGCAGGAGTTTTTCTGCCAACAGTCCTTAAATGATACTTTAGCTTGTACTTGTTAGTTTTTATAGGAAAGTGGGCTTCATTTTTAAAATGATAGGATAAATAAATGGGTAAAAAAAAGACAAAACGCAGTGTTGCTAAAGCCGTTGCGCATATCAAGGCGACTTTCAATAATACGTATATAACTATTTCTGATATATATGGTGAAACCTTGTGCTGGGCTAGCGCCGGAACAGTTGGTTTTAAAGGGTCAAGAAAAAGTACCCCCTTTGCAGCGCAGAGAGCGGGCAGAAATGTTGCGGAGAAAGCGCGAAAGAGGTTTGATGTCCAGGAGGTTGAAGTCAGAGTAAAGGGGCCGGGACCGGGAAGAGAATCCGCAATAACTGCTTTACAAGAAGCAGGACTTCTGGTTAGAGCTATTGAGGACGTTACACCGTTGCCTCACAATGGTTGTCGTCCTAGAAAAAAGAGAAGAGTTTAGCAGGCATTTTTCCCTCTTTCCCTTTAAAAAAAGTGGGACGATGTGAGGGGATTCTAAATTTAGTATAACTTTTGATTTGTGAAGAAGGAATAATATGGCCAGACACATAGACCCTAAATGTAAATTGTGCAGAAGAGAAGGTGTGAAATTGTACCTAAAGGGATACCGCTGTGAAACTGCAAAATGCAGTATAACTAAAAAAAAGAGCTTGCCTGGTGGTAAATTATCAAGAAGGGGCAAGAAGTTGTCTTCGTATGGAATCCATTTTAGAGAAAAACAAAAATTAAAGCGATATTATGGTGTTTTTGAGAGACAGTTTAGAAATTATTATCATAAGGCAGAGAGAAAACAGGGTAATACAGGAGAAAATTTACTTATATTGTTGGAGAGAAGGCTTGATAATGTTTTATACCATATCGGATATGGTTTTTCCCGTAGTCATGCAAGACAGGTGATTAATCACGGACATATAACGGTAAATGGGAGAAAGGTTGATATTGCTTCTTTTTTAGTAAAAGAAGGTGACGTAGTTAGGCCGGTTAACAGGGAAGATAGTGTAAACATGATAAAAATAAATATAGATTCAAATAAGAACCGGAAGCCACCATCCTGGTTGGAGCTGGGAGATGATGGATTAGAAGGCCGTGTTCTACAGATGCCTAATATGGATGAGATGTCGATAGATATACAAGAACAGCTTGTCGTTGAGCTTTGTTCAACATAAACTCAATAGTCATTTTAAATTAATAAAATATATGAAAGTACAACTAATTTATGAAATCCTGCCTTGAGTGTCTTACTCAGACGAGGCTTTTCTCCGGAACATAATGATTCAATCTAATCAAAACAAAAAGGTCTTATATGAACCTTTTCAAAGACATATTTAATGGTAGGAAGGAGGATTGTATATGCGTATCAGATGGAGGGAGTTTGAACTACCTAATAGAGTTAGTATAGAAAAAGAAACACATACTGACACTTATGGGAAATTCATTGCCGAGCCTTTTGAACGAGGTTTTGGAATTACGATTGGAAATGGGTTGAGGAGGATTTTGCTTTCTTCAATAGAAGGGAGTGCGGTTACGTCGGTCAAGATTGGTGGCGTTGAACACGAGTTCAGTACAATTCCAGGCGTAGTGGAAGATACAATTGATATTATTCTTAATATTAAGAATCTTGTTGTAAAGCTCCATTCTGACAAACCAAGAAAAATAAGAATTGAGGCGAAGAAAAAAGGAGAAGTCACGGCTGGGGATATTATTACGGATGACAGCGTGGATGTTATTAACGAAGACCTTCATATAGCAACTATTTCTGAAAATGTAAATTTTAATGTTGAGATGGATGTTAAAAATGGAAGAGGCTACAAAACTGCTGAGGAAAACGGAGTTGAAGGACATGAAGTGGGTGTTATTCCGGTAGATGCGATTTTTTCTCCAGTCCGCAAGACAAAGATACGAGTTGAAGAGACTAGAGTCGGTAGAAGAACTAATTATGACAGATTGATTATTGAAATATGGACAAATGGTATTTTATCTCCTGAGATGGCGCTGACAGAAGCATCAAAGGTGTTCAGGAAACATTTAAATCCATTCGTGCGTTACTTTGAGTTGGGCAGGGAATTGCCGCAAGCCGGTGAGAAACAGATTGAAAAAGTACGCGAAAATGAGAAAGATTCTGAAGACGAAGTAAACAGAAAAATGGCTATATCAGTTTCCGAGCTGGATTTGTCCGTCAGGGCTTCCAACTGCCTTGAGCATGCGAATATTAAGACCATTGGCGAACTCGTGACAAAAGAAGAAGATGAGTTGTTGGAGTTGAAAAACTTTGGAAAAACAACATTAGTTGAGATTAAGAAAAAGCTTAATCAGTTGGGTTTGTCATTCAAGAGTACTGAAGATGTAAGTCGGGCAGGAAGGGAAGTGTCGTATGAGGCATAGGAAAAAAGAAAAACATTTTGGCAGGACATCCAGCCATAGAAAAGCACTGCGATGTAATTTGGCCAACAGTCTTTTTACTTATGGCAGGATTATTACGACCGTGGAGAAAGCGAAATATGTTCGTCCATTTGTAGAAAAATTGATTACAACAGCAAAGAAAGGCATTGCAAATAAAGAGACAGATAAGCTTACTTATATTCATCAATATAGACAGGTGCTGTCAAAGCTGAACAACAAAGAGGTGGTTAGAAAGTTATTTGGTGAGGGAAAGTGGCGCGAGTCCGGCGGTATTGCTGGGAGGTATGCTGACCGTAATGGCGGCTATACTAGAATCCTCAGGCTTTCAGGAAGCAGAATGGGGGTTCTGTCCGGAAGCAGCGTAGGGGATATACCTGAATTAGAATATAAAATGGAAGGTTTTGAACGAAAACTTCGCCTGATCGGAAATCGTCTGGGAGATAATGCCAGCCAGGTTATCTTTGAATTGATAGAGGAAGTTGAAGAGGAAAAAGAGATAAGGCCCAAGATGTCAGTGTCAGAAGGGAAAAAATAGATTTTAAATCAAATGTTGTAGTATAAAAGTGATTAAGAACTTTAGCTGGTTAATAGAAGGCGAAATTGCTGGTATGGCCAAACCGGCATCTTCTGTTTATGACTTTGAATTTCTCAAAGAAAATGGTTTTGAAGCAATTGTGTCACTTACCGAATTTCCTCTTAATGAAACTTTGATAGAGGAATTTGGCTTTGAAGTAAAGCATATTCCCGTTAGAGATTTTGAAGCTCCGACGTTGGAACAGATTGAAGATTTTGTAGCATTTGCAGAGAAAGCACTGGCCGAGGGTAAGAAACTGGTTGTGCACTGTGACGCAGGTATAGGACGTACTGGGACAGTACTGGCATGTTACCTTGTCAGCAAAGGGTACGATGCCGCAAAGGCGATAGAAGAGGTCAGGATCAAGAGGCCTGGTTCGATAGAGACCATCGAACAAGAAGAATTAGTTATAGAGTACGAAGACAAAGGCAGGCACAAATAATACAGTTATTCCTTAGTAGTAGTATATGTTTATCACGAGAAACCTTCTCTAACAACCTTCCATTAATTCACTTCACAAGAAATCTTTTCTTGAATTTATACTTTTTTGTATTTCTTTCATTCCTTACAGCAATCGTCATAATTCCTTTATGTCTTCCATAGTTATCTAAATTTATGTATAGGAAATTCAAAGTCGTGTTTGCAATGTCTCAAATAAAACCCTACCCGCCCGAACGCCCGCCTGCCCGCCCGTCTACGCCGTTCGGACGGGTACCTATTCGGGCAGGTACCGTTCGGTACGGGCGGGAAGGGTAAATTCCTCTGTCGGAGTTAAGGCTTTAGCCTTTTATTGTATCTGTAGCGGAGGTTTTCAAACCTCCACACACAACGGATTCAATACCAATTAAACGTTTGCATAACCATAGTTAGTAAGCCCTTCCGGGGCGAGCATAGTCACCAAAGGGGGTCAGTTATAAGCAATTAAACATGGAAAAATATCTATTGAATTTTCCATGTACTGGTGTTAACAGACAATATTATGGAAAGCAAGGGGAAATTCAGGCCTGGTTCCAATCTGAAACTTATGGGTTTTTGATTTCCCACCAGCTTAAATTCAGTTTGTTTTGTTCTTTCAGTTTCTTTCGCATTTCTTTCGCCCATTTTATAACGCTATCTATATTTGCCGGTTCGCCTCCGGTAATAACTCTCAATTGCCTTCCTTCAAACACTTTTTTCTCTTCTCCATTTGCAATAACTGTTGCTTCGCCTTTTGTTACTGTAACAAAGACCGTGTGTTCTGATATTCTTACATCAACGTTACTGTCATTTGCAGTTACGATGTTATTATTTGCGGCTATCATAAATGGTTTCTCATCTGACTTAATAGAAAGGAGTATTTGTCCATTTATAAGGTCGAGTTTTCTGTTTTTAACAAACTTGATTTCAGTATTAACATCCATAATGACATAAGTGCCATCTTTCAGGCGGAAGGAAGCTTTACTGCCTTTGCCAGTCTTTATTGTGGCACCATTGTGAATTTTAGATTCAGATGATAAAGGTTGCCAATTTGTGCCTGAGTCAGGGAGCATTTTAACAACACCGGTTGAATTTAAGAAATCCGCTTTTGTTGGAAGTGTGTATATTAAGAAAACAATATATATTAGTAAAATACCGGAACCTAATAAAAGACTAAATTGTATAACTGCTTTCTTTGTGGGTCTTATTGTAAGAATGCCTATTTCATAAAGAATGATCATAGGCAAAGCCGTCATAACCTGTGTAAACGGGTCTGGTGGTGTTATTACTGCGGCAATGATAAATATGATGAGAATAGCATACCTTCGCCATTTAATAAAATCTTCTGCCTTAAGCATTCCGATTTTAGAAATAAATAACATTATAAGTGGAAGCTGGAAGACAATGCCTAGTGCGAGTGTCAGCAGGGTTACAAGCGAGATATACTGGCTCATTGTAATGATAGGCTGTATTCCTCCACCCAGTATTTTTATCATGAATTGAAGGCCAAAAGGTATTAAGAGAAAATACCCGAATAATACGCCTATTATGAATGCAATGAATGAGATGGGCACGAAGACTTTCACGTATCTACGCTCTTTCTTATATAAACCGGCCTCCACGAATTTCCAGATTTGATATAAGATTACAGGATATGCCATAAAAACTGCGGTCATTAAGCATAGCTTTATATAAGCATAAAAACCTTCCTGATAACTCAGCACCTGAAGAGATTGTGACAACCCCAGGCTTTTCATGGTAATACTATGAGGTTTTTTTATAATATCAAGGATTCTTAACTTAAAGAACCAACTGATAAAGAATAGTGCAACAACTACGATGATTGAGTTTATAATCCTTGATCGCAGCTCTTCAAGATGTTCGCTTATGGGTAACCTTTTTTCGTTAATCTCTTTTTCTTCTTTCATGTCTAGACACAAATCGTTTGAAGAATACCTTTATTTTAAGGTGTTGGCTATAATACTAATATGGGGTTTAAATTACAAGATTCATTATAATCATATATGATTTAGATACTCCCCGCCTGTACCTATTCGGGCAGGCAAGACGGGGTATCAGAAAAGCCTTGCAAGGGTAGTTTGTTTTTGATACTATTGCTTCTAAGGCCTTGTCACTCTTTCGCTTAATTAGGAGATAATCCCATGGTAAAATTGTTTGAAGGTAACCTTATTGGTAAGAATAAGACCTTTGGTATTGTTGTCAGCAGATTTAATAGTTTTATTACAAAGAAGTTGTTGGAAGGTGCTCAGGATTGCTTGATCAGGCATGGCATTAAGGAGGAGGATATCGATGTATTTTGGGTTCCAGGAGCTTGTGAACTGCCTGTTACGGCTATGAGATTGGCTAAAAACGCTAAACACGATGGCATTATTTGTCTCGGTGCGGTAATACGTGGCGAGACGCCTCATTTTGATTATGTTGCCAGTGAAGCAGCGAAGGGTATTTCTGAGGTAGGACTTACAACGGGTATCCCGACAATTTATGGAGTTATTACAACCGATACATTGGAACAGGCTATAGATAGAGCAGGCGCCAGAGGTGGTAACAAAGGCGCAGAGGCGGCGCTTACAGCCCTGGAGATGGTGAATTTGTTTGATAAAATGAAATAGTGTTTCTTGTAAGTCCTCAGCATCAGGCGGAATATCATGATGTTTAGAGTGGGTGTCAATCCCTGCTTTCGCAGGGAGTCCAAGTCTTAACACTGGAATCCTTCCGAAAGGAAGGGTACGCAGTTCCACCTGATGCGGAGGACTAACTTTTTTTGTTATGGAGATTTGTAGATGCGGAAAAGAACGCATTCCCGTGAGATTGCATTACAGGCTATTTATCAATTAGAGGTTCGTGGTAATGAAGTTATAGATGAGATAGATACTTTTTGCCGGGAACAAAGTAAAGAAGCCGAAATAAGCGATTTTGCCATAATATTAGCTAAAGGGTGCATTCGGGAAATGAACGAAATAGACCAAAAGATAACTAGTATATCTGAAAATTGGGATTTACATAGGATGCCTGTAGTAGATAGAAACATTTTAAGATTGGCATGTTATGAGCTTTTCTATATGAGTGAAATTCCTCCAAAGGTTTCTATCAACGAGGCGATTGATTTAGCCAAGAAATACAGTACTGAGAAATCCGGTTTATTTGTAAATGGAGTGTTGGATAAGATATATTCAACATATTTAAAGAATAGCGAAAAGGCTCAAGAAATTACCTCAAGTATCAGGGAGAAAGATAATTTAGAAGAAGAACGAACAGGTGCTGATTTACATATTCATACAAAGTTTTCAGATGGAACTATGTCACCGGAACAAGTGGTTGAAGAGGCGTCGAAACTCAAACTCCGCACAATTGCAATAACCGATCATGATAGTGTAGATGCTGTCGAAATTGCCCAAAACATTTGTAATAAGAATGGAATAAACATTATTCCCGCAATAGAACTATCTTCTTATTATCATCCTGTAGAAATTCATCTCTTGGGCTACTTTATAGATATAAAAAATAGTATGCTTTTAGAGAAATTAGCTGATCTGCGTCTTGAAAGAATCGAGCGAATCAAAAAGATAACCAGGAAACTTAGAAATATGGGTGTAAATATAGAACATCAGGAAGTTTTCGATGTTGCTGAAAAGGGGTCGCCCGGACGTATGCATGTTGCTGACGTATTGTGTAGAAAAGGTTATTGCAGCGATATTCGGGAAAGTTTCCAGAAGTACCTGTCAGATAACGGACCTGTTTATGTTCCCAAGATGGCGTTAACGTTAAAAGATGCTATAGAACTTATACTTTCCTCAGGTGGTGTTCCTGTCTTTTCGCATCCGGGTGTTACTAATAGAGATATGCTGATTCCAAAGATGGTAGAATACGGCATACAAGGGATTGAAGTTTATTACCCAACACATCTACATGAAGCTGTAAAGAGATATATACGGCTGGCAAAGAAATATGACCTTGTAATGACCGGTGGTTCGGACTGTCATGGCGAACGAAAGCCAGAAATTAAATTGGGAAGTGTAAAGATAGGCGACGGTCTGGTTGACAAGATTAAGGAAAGGCGTGATAATCTGGTTGGCGTCTTGAGCTGAAAGAGTAGTATTTAAGAAGTTATATGACTGTTTCAGCCCTTTCTCCGGCTCCCATGCTCTCAGACTGTCTCTGGCTACCACGCTCTGCGTAGTAGCCCATGCGGGGTGTTCCTTCAGTTGTTACACTAGTTTATTCAAACACGACTTCAAACAGATAATATTATGGGTTGGTTCTCAAGAAAAAAATCGGTCGCAACGACACAAGAAGCCACTGGAAATAAGTCGCGGTCTCCATTTCAAAAACTAAAGAATAGTCTGGCAAAGACACGCAACAAAATAACTTCCAGGTTTAAGAATCTGTTGTCATTCAGAAGAAATATTGATGAAGGTGTATTGGAAGAGTTGGAAGCGGTATTACTTGAATCAGATATAGGGATTAGTCTGGTATCTCAGATTGTAAAGGATATCAGGGATGCCTGGAAGGCTAAAAAGATTGAAAATACATCCGGTGTTTACGATTTTTTAAAGGATGACCTCAAACAAAGTCTTAGAAATGGGAACTCCGTATTAAAAACCGCACCTGCACCTCCAACCGTTATTATGATTGCGGGTGTTAATGGTGTCGGCAAGACCACATCAATCGCAAAGCTTGCCAATTTATTTATAAAACAGGGTAAGAAAGTTATGCTGGCGGCAGGTGACACCTTCCGTGCCGCCGCTACGGAACAACTGGATATATGGAGTAAAAGGATTGGCGCTGATATAGTAAAACATCAGGCAGGCGCTGATCCTGCTGCAGTTACGTTTGATGCGCTTGAAGCCAGTTTGAGCAGGGGAATAGATATTCTGATAATTGATACTGCCGGGCGTTTACACACTCACGAAAATTTAATGAATGAGTTGTCAAAGATTAAGCGGGTAATATCGAAAAAAATTGAGAATGCACCTCATGAAGTACTATTGGTTCTGGATGCCACAACAGGGCAAAACGCCATTTCACAGGCTAAATTATTTAAACGTGCAGTTGATATTACGGGAATATTTCTGGCAAAACTTGACGGCACTGCTAAAGGCGGCGCTATTCTGGGTATGCGCAAAGAGATAGATATACCGGTAAAATATGTTGGTCTTGGTGAAAGTGTAGATGATATTCAGGAATTTGATGCAGATAAGTTTGTGGATGCCTTGTTTGATTAGGTAAACCTGCCCGAATAGGTACAGGCGGGTAAGCATAGAATACACGCCGTTTTACAACTAATTTCTTCTTTCCAACTAATGGTTTGCGAAGCCCGTCTCCGCCAGAATGATTGTCGGGCTGGCGAACGGTTTAGCCGGGCGGACAAAACTACATAAATTGGCGACATGAGCTAAGCTCAGCTTTGCCAACGGGAGCGAATGTATTATGAAAGATAATATTTCGAGAAGAACCTTTCTCAAGACCGGTATTGCTGTCGGGACTGGGCTTTATGGCCTGTCTTATTTGAGTTCATTTGAGAGGCCAAGGCCGTTGAAAACGCTTAAAGAAAATAGTTTAAAGAAGAAGCTGGTTGTAGTACATGGTGATATTGACGAAAGAAATGATGAAAGTTCCGTAATAAGAGAAATGATGAGAAGGGGTATTAAGGCTATTGGCGGAATGGAAGAACTGGTTTCAAAGGGTGACAATGTTGTTATCAAGCCTAACATAGCATGGGACAGGCGGCCTGAGTATGCAGCAAATACAAATCCATTCGTTGTTGCTGCATTGGCGGGATTGTGTATAGAAGCGGGGGCCAATAGAGTAAAAGTGCTTGATCATACTTGCGCAGAAAATCCAGGCCCTTCATATATAAATAGCGGGATCGAAAAGGCTGCAAGGGAAGTTGGCGCAGAGGTTAGATTTGTTAACAAGAGACTTTTTAAGGATATTAAGATACCTGGCGGCAAGGCGCTCGATTCATGGCCGTTTTATGAGAAGTTAATATATCAGGATGAGGTTGACGTATTAATAAATGTTCCTATAGCAAAGCAGCATAGTACTTCCCGTCTATCCATGGCCCTTAAGAATACTATGGGAATGATAGGTGGTAATAGAGGTTCAATACACAAGGATATACATCCAAAAATAGCAGACCTTAATAGAGTTGTGAAGGTTGACCTTACTGTACTGGATGCGTTTAGGATTTTAAAGCAACATGGCCCTACCGGGGGAAGATTAGATGATGTAGATAATACGTTTGAAAATGCAAGAAGATTAGTAATAAGTACGGATCCCGTAGCGGTAGATTCTTACGGCGCCACCATGTTTGGATACGAAGGTAAGGACATAGGTTTTATCCGGGAATCGTATGAGGCGGGTCTGGGAGAGATCGACTTTAAATTAATAGGTCTTGAAGAAATAACAGTTTAAGGGGAAGAGACAACATGTTGGTCAGTTTGGCGCTTTAAGCGCCTAAAGCCTAAAAAATCAGGATGAAAACCAAAGAAAAAAATAGGTTTGGTTTCCCCCCGGTTGACCCCGATTGATTTGATTGATTTCGATTGATTCGATTGGATTAATTCATTGACAATTTTGATGGAAAGTGTTAGTAGTATGCATGCAAATTTGTTATTTTAAATGTTAGGTTTTTGAGACTTTTATACCATGAAAGGAGGTCAGTAAAGTATGTTGAATAAGAAATTCTCAGGATAGTTGAATCTGCAGTTACTTCATGTTGGTCTAATGAAGTGTGCGTGCAATTTTGCTTATGCTGAAGAAGAACAAAAACAAGAGGAAACGCACAAACTATGGTGAAAAGGAGATGTTTTTGTCAAAGTCAATTTGTTGGAGGGGAAAGATATGTGGAAATCTATAATTACAATTATGTTTGTAGCTGTTTTTATGGCAGGTTGTACCCAGCCTGTAGTCAAGGAGGCAGCCAAGGAAGAAGTTAAACCGGTAGCAGTAGCGGAAGTTGCATCGCAGACGGAGCTTGTCCTTACCCCTGA
>Ga0155342_1158_pt1 | contig 12620 bp, 10 predicted proteins | sample RifCSPhighO2_02_FD_106310 | JGI IMG/M metagenome (GOLD analysis project Ga0155342, IMG submission 106310) | Planctomycetes bacterium RIFCSPHIGHO2_02_FULL_40_12 | reverse complement strand
GCGTGCATACCGCCACAAGGAAGAATATCGGTGTTTCAGAATGATCATCTGTATTCGGGAGAACAATTGTTTCGCCTGCACTGTATTGTCTGCCATAATTTCAAAGGCGCAGGGGGCAATTCCGCTCCTGATTTAACAGCATATAATTCTAAGCCATGGCTAACTGGATTAATACAGGATCCCAATGCTCCCAAATACTATGGTAATACAAAGATCGATAAAATGCCTGAGTTTAGTCTGAAAAAAGAGGATTTATCCAATCTGGTAGAGTTCTTACTTGCACAGGCTGATCAGGACAAAGAGATAGATTCTGTGCTGAAAGAAACTGGGAAAATGATTTTAGAAGAGAATGGGTGCTATAATTGTCATACCTATGATGGAAAAGGAGGGAGTATAGCTCCAACGCTAGATGCCTTTGCTTCTGATAAATGGCTCAGGGGTATCATTGAAGATCCTGGCCAAGAGAAATTCTTTGGTAGATTTAGTGTAATGCCTGCATTCAAAGATAAGCTTTCAAGTCAAGAGATTGATAATTTGGTCTACTTTCTCCAGAATCTGCGAAAGGAATCTCTTTAAAATCTAAATGGCACTTAAGCGATAGCAGTGGTTTAAATTTGACAGTTACATAAGGTATTTTGGCAGTTACAGTTATATGATTCAGCATCAAAATATTCTTTACTAATGAAGGAAAACTAACATTTCGAATATATTGGTAAAAGGAACTATTCGATCAACATGACATTTGTAAGCCATGTAAATATTGTGGCTTAAGTAATATATAAATAGAAACTAGATTTCGGCATCTAGCTTGCTGAAATCGAATGTTCCAAAATGCATATTGTAGTTTGTTGTTTTTTGCAATGATGGAGGTTCTTAAGAGATATTAAGAAAGGTAAAAGTAATGATTACATATTGATTCGTTACTTTAGGAAAAAAGTTTTCATTTGAGCTTGAATTTTTGGCAAGTTTTTGTTGACATATTTTCAGAAAATTATATAATCCACATTTCAAAAGGGAGGCTTTTAGAGTGATATTGAGTGAAAGGGGGTGCTTGTTTTTTTCACAAAGATTCATTTGATCAAAAAACTTTACAAACGTTTGTATTACGGTTCACGTTAGTTATTTTATATTTTAGTTAGTTAGACAAGGAAGGGAGAAGGTAAAAATAAATGCTAAGAAGATTTAATAAGTTATTGATTGCATTGGTTGCGTTTGTGGCCGCATTCTGTTTTTACGAGAATTTTTCCAGTAAAGACGCAGAAGCGGTAGAAATCATCACACACTGGGTGCCGCACGAGGTTTACGGTATGCCTGGAGATCCTGACAATTCCGGAAAGGTTTTCTTTTCAGGTTTGTATGCCAAGTACATGGGATATCCAAAGGGCGCTCCTCCATATCCAGGAAAGTACTCCAGGTTTTGGAGAACACTTCCTGCGTATCGATACTACATTCCGGACTATATGTACAACAGGGATGAAGTAAGGCCTTCAAACCCGATCAAGGGTCAGTTCAGACTGAAAGAGTGTCTGGGTTGTCACTCAGTAGTCACGCCTGGTATCGTAAGAGATTACGAAAAGAGCGCTCATGCCAAGGCTGAGCCAAGCCCGACAGGTTGTGATACATGTCATGGCAACAACCACCAGAAGTTGTTGATGCCGAGTTCAAAGGCTTGCGGTGTCAGTGACTGTCATGAAGAGCAGTACATTCAGAATTCACAGGGTGGTATCGGATCACACGCATCATGTTCAAGTTTTGCTCAGGTCGAGTGTGCATGGTCGATTGAAAGGCCTCCTGGAGATACGGCCGGATGTACATTCTGTCATACAAGCTCGGAAGAGCGTTGCAGCACATGTCACCAGAGGCATCAGTTCAGTCCTGTAGTGGCCAGGAAGTCAGAGCAGTGTAAGGCATGTCACTGGGGAAAAGACCACAGGGACTGGGAAGCATATGACATTTCAATACACGGTGTTGTGTGGCAGACCAACAAATGGGATTCCAATCAGTTTGATATGAGCAAGAAGTTGGAAGATGCTGATTACGTTGGCCCGACCTGTCAGTACTGTCATTTGAGAGGAGGTCATCACAACGTACAGAGGCTTTCAACTGTATATACAAGTATGGGTATGTCCAATGCTGACAGGGGCGCTCCTTTGTGGAAGGAAAAGAGAGACACCTGGGTATCGGTATGTGACGATTGCCATTCACCAAGGTTTGCAAGAGAGAATCTGCAGGCGATGGACGAAGCTTGTAAGGATGCAGGTCTGAAGTACACTGAGACGTTCAAGGTGGCGGAGAATCTGCAGTTAGATGGAATGAGCGAGCCGATGCCTAAGGATCTTCATCCTGACTGGAGTGGTCAGCACGTCTGGAGTTTAAAGATTGGCGCTTATCATGATGGTCCGGGGTATGGAGGTGCGCAGGGTGAATCAGGTGAGTTCAGGATGTCGAACTGTTCAGACCTAGAAAAAATATGTTTTGAGAGCGTTGGATACTGGATGACCTACATATTCAAAGGTATGGCGCACGGTTCATGGAACGATGCAACGTATTGTGACGGTTCCTTTGGTATGGACAGATGGTTGGTGAAGGCGAAGGCGGCTTCGGAGGAGGCGAGAAGGTTTACTGCTCTGGAGAAGAAGGCAGGGATCAACTGGGTGCCGTCTGAGTTCTGGAGGAAGGGTGATTGGATGAATGAGTTGTCAGGTGCGAAGATTGTTAAGGAGTTCCCTGGCAAGACTATATTCGATCTATGTCCTGAGCCAGGCTGGTTAGACACACATCATGCGCCGGCGGCAGAGGTTGAGTACATCAACAGGAAACTTAAAGAGCTGGGAATGAAGGCTGGTAAGCATGGCGTTCATCATTAATTTGATGTATATAGAAGTTTGAAGTTCAGTGAAGGGAGCCGGGTTTATACCTGGCTCCCTTATTTTTTAGTGGTGTTACAATAAAAAACCCACCATCCTGGTGGGTTTTTTTATATTAACATAAAATTTAGTTAAACTTTTTGCGTACTTTTTGTGTATAATGCTGTAATTATATTTCTTTTTTAATTTTTTAGGCAGGAAGTGCATGTTGACAATAATCATAAGCAAAATCAAGAAACAGGGCATATTAATTCCTTTGGCCATTCTAATGGCTTTAGTTGGTTGTGGAAAGCAGACAAATCATGTAGAAGTAGGTCAGACATTATTAGAACAGGGTAAGGTTGAGGATGCAGCAATAGAGTTTAAGAAAGCTATTAAAAGGGATCCAAATTCGGCAGAGGCACATTTTTGTTTAGGCAATACTTATGCAAAAAAACAAGAGTTTGAGGAAGCGGTGACTAATTACAGGAAAGCAATTGACATAAACCCTAAATATGTTGATGCTTATAAAAGACTTTCGGAAACATTTATAGAAATGGGTTCTCCTGACACTTATTTTGATAAGAAGTACAATGCTATAGAAGAAAATCCTGATGATCCTATAGCCCGCATAGACCTTGGGGTACTCTATCATAAGTGGGACCAGACAAGAAATGCAATTACTGAATACGAAGAAGCACTGAAGTTGGATCCTGATAACCCGTTTATCTATTATAACTTAGCAGTTGCTTATCAGGATATGAATCTGTTTGAGGATAAAGCCATTCCTCTATATATGAAAACTATAGAATTGCAACCAGGCTATGACAATGCACATTATAACCTGGCTGTGTCTTATCTCAAGTCCAACAGGCTGGAAGACGCAATGGCTGAATATAAGAATACCTTGGAAATAAATCCGAATTACGCTCCGGTATACGTTGATTATGGGATGATACAACTTAAAGAAAAGAATTTTGATGATGCTATGAAACACTATGACAAGGCACTGGAGATTGATCCTGATAATGTAGAGGCATATTATCAAAAGGGAATAGTGTATGCCTTTCAGGAGAATTATGATGAGGCTCTAAAGATGAACAGGAAGGCGCTGGAGATTGACCCAAAACATATCAATTCTCAATTTAACATAGCTGTGGTATATCATAAAAAGGGAGAGTTAAAGAGGGCAATAGCGGAGTATGATTTGACACTGGAGATAGACAGGAACTACCAGGATGCCTATTATAACAGAGGCCAGATTTATGCATCATTGGGCAATAGACCTCAGGCGTATGGAGATTATATAGCTTACAGCAAGATATTGAAGGCAAAAACAGGCAAAGAGGGCGCGGCGCTTGCGTTACGAGGAATTGAAGATAAGGAGCAGATTCAGAGGTACCTCATTCCTAGTTTTAAAGACTGGTTATTGGAAAGTGGTGATTAGGGCAATGTTTTCTATATTTCAAAAGAGATATTGTTATTTATTTGTGGTTTTGTTGATTGGAATTGTCATTGGCTGCGATAATGCGCAAAACCATATAGAGCTTGCAGACAAGCTTATCCTTGACGACAAGCCGGACAAGGCTATTGAAGAGTTTAAGCGTGCTATTGAGTTGAATGAAAACATTGCTGAGGTTTATTATAAATTGGGAGATATTTATTTTAAAAAGGAAATGTTGGAGGAGGCTGCAAAGGAGTTTAGAAAGGCAATCGAACTGCGTCCCGATTATAATGAAGCGAATATGAAGTTGTCAGAGACGTACCACAAAATTGGGGTGCCGGATGACAAGCAGATGATTTATACCAGAGCAATTGAAAGGGACCCGAAAGATTCAGATGCCCGTATTAATCTGGGCATCTATTATCAACAAATGAAGAATATGGATATGGCTTTTGAGCAGTATAATAAGGTTCTTGAATATGATCCTTATAATGCAAGCGCCCATTTTAATCTGGGCGTTGCATATCAGGATTACAACTTGCTTGAAGAAGCTATTTCATCTTACGAAAAATCTATTGAGCTTAAACCCGGTTATGAAAAGGTTCATTTCAATCTGGGTATCGCGTATATTGCCACTGAGGAATATGATAAGGCGCTTAAGGAACTAAAAAGAGCAGACGAATTAAATCCGGGTAACAAAGATACGCATAGTAATTTAGGGCTGGTACATTATCTTAAGGGTAACAGCGAAGAAGCGATTAATGAATTAAGAAAAGCATTAGAATTAGACCCTGAAATGGCAGATGCGCATTATTTCCTGGGTGTGGTCTATGCCAGTAAAGAAATGTATAAAGAGGCTGTTGAGGAGAACAAGAAGGTCATAGAGGTCAGCCCTGGATATGCGAATGCTCACTTTAATCTAGGGACTCTTTATCATATGCAGGACTTATATGCTGAGGCAATAGTTGAATACGAGAAAACAATACAGATAGATCGTGGGTTTGCGGATGCATATTATAATAAGGCAGCAGCGCTGGAGAAGCTGGGTAAGCCGGCAGAGGCACGTGATGAATTTGAGAAATATAGAATGGTCAGGAAGACAGCAGGAGGCTCGCCAAGCCTTTTAGAATTTGAAGCAAAGCTTACAGGATCCCTGGAAAGGGAAGAAGCCTTTAAGGGAATACAAAAGGAAATAGAAGAAGCTAAAGCCCTTGAAAAGATAAACGCTCTTAAAAAGGCCGAAGTCCTGGATGAAAAAGCCAAAGAATCTGTGACAAAATAACGTACTGGAATTTATTTTCCTCTTAAAACCCAATGTTTTGTGCGGCATAGTCATAACCGTCGTATAAAATCAGTAGCTTTTACACAAAACTCTACAATCCTTGCCCCGGCAAGTCCATTTCACCATAACATTAAATTTAATTTGTGTCCTTTGCGCACCTGAAGCCTACGCTTTTGTTTCTGTCACTCGGCTCTCCGAACATCCTTACCGAGCAACGCAACTTGTAGACATTCTGGGCAAACATAGACCCTCCTTTGATAATTCTTTTGCCAGTGCCTTCCAGAGGGCCTTTAGGATTTTTCTTAGGAGTATTATGATAATATTCAGGATGATACCAGTCACTGCACCACTCAGAGACACTTCCTGACATATCATAACATCCATAAACACTTTTTCCATGCTCGTAACTCCCGACGGTTATGGGCAGGTTTGCAGAAGTGCCTACATTACAGTATTTAATTTCCCATACATTACCCCATGGGAACCTCCTTCCGTCCGTGCCCCTTGCCGCCTTTTCCCATTCTGCTTCAGTCGGCAGGCGTTTCCCCGCCCATGCGGCATATGCGTAAGCATCATACCAATCTATTCTGGTAACAGGATAATCAGGGTAATTGTAATATTTATATTCGTAGCCTCTATAGGAGTTGCCGGGTATGTGGTTTTTGTTAAGAGGTTCTGACGGGGAACATTTACTGTGGTCACTGGTTCTCTCTATGTATTCCAGGAATTCCCAGTATTGGGCATTTGTAACCTCATATTTGTCGACATAGTATGCATCAAGGATTACTGCATGCTGTGGCATTTCTTCCGGAATAAAATCCTCTTCGCTGCTTCCCATTGTAAATTCACCTGCAGGCACGAGTACCGTTTCTTCCCATTTATCTTTAAGATTCTTTAGAGCTTCTTCCATTATTGCTCTTCTATCATTCACTCGTTTTTTGGCAAGTTTTCTTTTCTCAGATACGTCTAGGTATTCTACTATCTTGCCAATGAAATCATCAACTTCATTTAATTCATCAGGTATCTGCGGCAGCAGAGTCCTGCAGCTTTCAAGATGTTCCAGCGCCTTTCTGTGGTTATTCAGCTTCCAGTAAACACCCGCTGTATACCAGTGAAGAGAAGCTCTTTCAGGGGCAAGCTCTAAAGCCTTTTTATATAAATCCAATGCACCATTATAGTCATTTTGTATTTCACGCAAAGAGTTTGCGCTTTGAATGTATTTCTCTATCTTCTGAAATACTTCTTTTTCTAATGATTCTGGAGCTTCCTGGCTTTTTTCGACCTTTACCTCCTGGATTTCTTTATCTATTTCAACGGATTGTGATACCAGTTTTCCTCCATCTTGAGGGCAATATATGTCTTCTGTTATATATATTTTGTTGCAATTAGGGCAACTTTTCTTCTCTCCTGATTTTTCAGGTGTTTGTGCGTATGAGCTTGATACATAAAAAATTAGAACAATTAGCAAAAAAAGAATCCTCTTCAATTTCTTCCTCCTTAACTCAATAAATTGACATAAATCTTGTAATTCTAGGCATTAGATTATGATAAATATATGCAATGTCTAGTCATTATACAATCAATCTTCATTTAAAACAATATCAAATAGAATTGGAGTTTCTTAATGTTAAAAAAGTCTTGATATTATAGTTGTTTTTTGGTAATATCCTCAAATTCTTCAGTTAATAAATTAAGATATCTAGGTGTTTAAGTCATCGTAAGATAACAATTAAGGAGGACTCTATGGAATGTGGGTGTTCAAAGGATAAAGTCGTCAATTTCGTAAAGCTTATATTAGGGCAGATAGGTAAACATAAGAAATTAGCAGGTGTTCTTTTTATTATCTTGGTGGCGGTTGGTTTGATTGGCGGTAAGAAATTCTGGCATTATGCTGAATCAAGTGAATTCTGTGGCAGTTGTCATGAAATGGATGTGCACTATGATTCCTTTATGAGTTCAAAGCATCATAATGAGCATGTACATAGTTGTCATAACTGTCATATCGGTCCCGGCCTGAAGGGTTTCTTACATGCAAAGTTAAGTGATGGCGCACACGACTCATTTGAACACATGAGGAAAACCTATCTTACCAGTGCAAATTCAGATCTCTTTATTGAAATAGCCGAAGATAGTGTGCCTATTGTAAATGGTAACTGTCTTAGATGTCATACCGATAATGAAGAGTATACAAAGGATAAAACTCACCTTGAGCGCGTTGCACAATCAAAGAGAAAAGGAGAAGGCGGCGTTCTTGAAAATTTCTTCTGTACGGATTGTCATATAGGAGTAGTGCATCCAAGTTGGAGCGCCGATGTATATAAGGCGTATGCAGAGAAGAAGATTCCACCGTTTGGTACATTTTCTGAGAATGATTGCTATGCTTGCCACAGATATGCAACGCCGGAAGTTGTGAAAGAATGGACGAATAGTCCACATTCAAAAAGTGGTGTGTCATGCCTGGAATGCCATGGAAACGATCATGGTCAGATTGTTGAAAGAGGCGGCAGGGTTTTACCAAGCAAGTGTGGAGTATGTCACGTGACAATGTATAACGATTTTGCACAGAGCAGACATTACAAGGGACGAGTAGTCGCAGAGATTGGAGGCGTTGCGGTGAGCACTAAAGATGCAATAATGAGGAAGGATTGTGAAGAGTGTCATGTGCTTGGTTTAAACAAGTCATGGGATGTAGGACCTGGAGGTAGTTGCGAAGGCTGTCATCCCAAGCATTTATTTTCACGTTCAAGCGCATCTGAGGCGAAGGTGTGTGAAAATTGTCATATTGGCGGGCCGGTTCATGCACAACTCGATATGAGTGTGAAATCTATACATGGCAGGCTGTACGGAAGATGGAAAGAAGAGGGTAATATTAAGTTGAGATGTCAATCATGTCACAGTGACCCATACAGCCACCACAATTTTAATAGAAATGTTAGTTTATTAAGTGATTAACGCATTGATAAAAGTATTTGTTCAGAAATAAAATTAATGATTTCTAAAAACCCACCGTTAACGGTGGGTTTTTTGTTGAAGTAATTTAAATTTTAAAGGATTATTTAAATGAAAATAACCGTTATCGGCGCTGGTAATGTGGGTGCAACAACTGTACAGATACTTGCAGAAAAGGAATTTGGAGATATTGTGCTTCTTGATGTGATTGAAGGTATGCCACAAGGAAAGGCTCTTGATTTGATACAGGCAGGGCCAATATATAACTTTCACTGTAATATTCACGGTACTAATGTGTACGAGGATACGGCAAAATCAGATATAGTAATTATCACATCCGGTTTACCGCGAAAACCTGGAATGAGCAGAGATGCTCTTCTCAAGGTGAATTCTGAAATTGTTAAAAGTGTGGTTGAGCAGGTTATTCCGAAATCACCGGATGCTATTATTATCGTAGTCTCAAATCCTCTTGATGCAATGACCTATGTTGCGTATAAGGTGAGTAAGTTTCCCGGGGAAAGAGTTATGGGGATGGCAGGCGTATTGGATTCCTCAAGATTGAGAACCTTTATAGCAATGGAATTAAATGTTTCGGTAGAAAATGTACAGACATTTGTCCTTGGGGGACATGGTGATACTATGGTTTCTTTGGCAAGATATACAACAGTAGCAGGCATACCTGTTACAGAATTGATTCCTAAAGACAAATTAGATGCCATAGTCAGGAGGACGAGAGACGGAGGTGCTGAGATAGTCAGCCTATTGAAGACAGGAAGCGCTTTTTATGCGCCGGCGGCTTCAATTGTTGAAATGGTTGATGCAATTGTCAAGGATAAGAAAAAGATACTGCCTTGTACTGTATTGTGTAACGGTGAATATGGATTTGATGACATATTCATTGGCCTTCCTGTTAAGCTTGGTAAGAAAGGGGTTGAGCAAATTATTGAAATAAAGCTTAACGAGGAAGAATTTGATGCCTTACAGAAATCTGCAGATGCCGTTAAAAAGCTTTGTCAGGGTATTTCATTTTAATTCTGGAAGGCGGGCTTAACCTTATAAAATAGTACGTGGCTCTTGTCTATGCCTAAAAATTATGCAGTGGGATTTGAACTGGTTTATTTATACACTGAGATCTTCAATCGGAAAAAAGCTGATTATGGCTCTTACCGGACTCGTCTTTTGCATCTTCCTGATAGGCCATCTTGCAGGTAATCTGATAATTTATGCCGGTAAAGATGCATTTAACTCCTATGCCGGGCGTCTCCATGCATTGGGCCCTGTCATAATCCTTACAGAGATAGGACTTCTTTTTTTTGCAGTTGCCCATGTGTTCATCGGGTCTTGTCTTTTTTATGAAAATTTCCGTGCCAGGCCTGGAAGGTACTTGGTAAAGAAGAATGCAGGTGGACGAACAATCGGTTCCGGTACCATGCCGTATACCGGTTTCTTTATACTCATTTTCATTATCTTTCATCTTATTGATTTTCACTTTGCGGACAAAACAGATCAGACTATCTATCAAATCGTATTGGAAACATTTTCAAATCCCGGTTATGCTTTTTTCTATATTGTGTCCATGATCATCGTCTCTATCCATGTGAGTCACGGATTCTGGAGCGCTTTCCAGACGCTGGGCGTTGATAACTCAGAATACATGTCTCTTTTACGTGTAATAGGTATAATTTTCAGCATGGCAGTGGGGTTTGGATTCGGTTTGCTTCCGATTTACATCTCGTTTATTTCTTGAAAAGGAAAGAAAATGCAGCTTGATTCAAAAATACCGGATGGCCCGCTTACTGAAAAGTGGGACAGGCACAGGTTTGAGCTAAAACTGGTAAATCCTGCAAACAAGAGGAAATTTAAGATTATCGTTGTAGGCACTGGCCTTGCCGGTGGATCGGCATCAGCCTCCCTTGCAGAATTGGGTTATGAAGTATGGACTTTCTGCATCCAGGATAGCCCGCGCCGCGCCCACAGTATTGCTGCTCAGGGGGGAATAAACGGTGCCAAGAATTATCAGAATGACGGGGACAGCGTATGGCGACTTTTTTATGATACCGTGAAGGGAGGTGATTTCAGGTCAAGGGAGGCAAACGTCTACCGTTTGGCGCAGGTAAGCAACAATATTATTGATCAGTGCGTTGCTCAGGGGGTTCCTTTTGCAAGGGAGTATGGCGGCCAGCTTGCAAACAGAAGTTTTGGCGGCGCCCAGGTATCCAGAACTTTTTATGCCAGGGGACAGACCGGACAACAGCTTCTCCTGGGTGCATACGGGTCTCTTTCCCGCCAAATAGCGGCTGGCAGGGTCCAGCTTTTCACAAGAAGAGAGATGCTTGATCTTGTGGTAATAAACGGAAAGGCAAGGGGCATCATCGTCAGAAATCTTGTCTCTGGTGAGCTTGAAAAATATGCGGCTGATGCAGTTATGCTGGCAAGCGGAGGTTACGGAAATGCCTTTTATCTTTCAACAATGGCCATGGGATCAAATGTCTCAGCGGCATTTGCGTCATACAAAAAGGGCGCTTTTTTTGCAAACCCCTGTTTTACGCAGATTCATCCAACCTGTATTCCGGTTCATGGCGCGTATCAGTCCAAATTGACACTTATGAGTGAAAGCCTTAGAAATGACGGTCGGGTTTGGGTACCCAAAAATCCTGGAGACAAGAGGCCTCCTAATCAGATTCCGGAAGCAGAAAGAGACTATTACCTTGAAGAGAAATATCCCGGTTTTGGAAATCTGGTGCCAAGGGATGTAGCGTCAAGAAGCGCCAAGGTTCAATGTGATATGGGCAAGGGGGTGGGGGATACAAAACTCGCAGTATACCTTGATTTCAAGGATGCCATCAAGAAGGATGGCCGTGATGTTATTGCCATGAAATATGGAAATCTTTTCCAGATGTATGAAAAGATAATGGCAGAAAACCCGTATGAAACACCCATGATGATCTACCCTGCTGTCCATTATACCATGGGGGGGCTCTGGGTGGATTACAATCTGATGAGCACTATTCCCGGCCTTTTTGTTCTGGGAGAGGCGAATTTCTCAGATCATGGAGCAAACCGTCTTGGCGCAAGCGCATTGATGCAGGGCCTTGCTGACGGATATTTCATCATACCTTATACAATAGGCGGTTATCTTGCCCAGGTTTCTCTTGAGAAGATAGATGAAAATCATAAGGAATTCACATCATCTTCCCTGAAAGTTGAGGCGCGCATAAAGAAGCTTCTTTCCATAGAAGGCAGGAGAACGGTAGACGATTTCCACAGGGAATTAGGGCATATTCTCTGGGGATACTGCGGTATGGAGAGAAAAGATGATGGTCTTATAAAGGCAAAAGAGCTTATAGCAGATCTCAGGGAGAAATTCTGGGAAAATGTTCTGGTAGGAGGTTCCGGACAGGAGTTCAACCAGAGCCTGGAAAGAGCGGGGCGAGTCGCAGATTTTCTGGATATTGGCGAACTGATGGTAATCGATGCCCTTGCAAGAAAGGAGTCATGTGGTTGCCATTTTAATGAAGCCTTTCAGACAGAAGAGAACGAAGCCCTCCGTGATGATGAAAATTTCTGCCATGTTTCAGTTTGGGAATATAAGGGAGAGAGCTGTGATCCGGCATTTCACAAGGAACCACTGGAATTTGAAAATGTTAAATTAACGCAAAGGAGCTATAAGTGACACAGGCCGGTGATAAAAGTTGCATAAATCTGAAGTTGAATGTCTGGCGCCAGAAGGGGTCCGATGTCAGGGGACGGTTTGAGACATACGAGGCGAGGAATGTATCAACGGACATGTCCTTTCTTGAGATGCTTGATGTTGTCAATGAGGAAATGATTCTTTCAGGTAAAGATCCGATAGCCTTTGATCATGACTGCAGGGAAGGTATATGCGGTATGTGCGGTGCCATGGTAAACGGACGCGCTCACGGCCCGGAAAAGGGAACAACGCTCTGCCAGTTGCATATGCGTCATTTTTCGAATGGCGATACGGTAGTAATTGAACCGTGGCGCTCACGGGCCTTTAAAGTAGTAAAGGATCTTGTTGTCGACAGAAGTGCGTTTGATAAGATTATTCAGGCGGGCGGTTATATATCTGAATAATCTT
>Ga0155342_1067_pt3 | contig 12755 bp, 14 predicted proteins | sample RifCSPhighO2_02_FD_106310 | JGI IMG/M metagenome (GOLD analysis project Ga0155342, IMG submission 106310) | Planctomycetes bacterium RIFCSPHIGHO2_02_FULL_40_12 | reverse complement strand
CGGCTACTCAAAATGTTGCTGCCAATTCCAGAGGCGCCTTGTCCTCTGAGAAACGTTCAAGTTTTTTCAATAACATCGCCTTCATCATTTATTCCCTCAAGGTATTCATTGCTTAGCAGCAATGTAGTGATGAAGTAAAATCAATTGGTACGAAATTTATCTTAACAGTCGATATTCTAAAATTTCTTGAAGGTTTCTTCTGCCATCCAAAACACAATGAACAAAGACTTTTTTGTTAATTATCTCGTAAACAATTCTATAAGGTTTGTAATGAATTTCTTTGAAATTCATTACACCAATTCTTTTTAACTCTGGAGGGATATGGCCTCTATCAGGTAAGGAACAAAGACTTTTGCAAGTTTCTTCTATTTTATGAAATACATATTCAGCCTTTTCCTTCGAATCACTGAAAATGATATATTTAAAGATATCTAATATATCTTTTTCTGCATCTGAAATTAAAAAGACTTCAAATTTCATTGAATTTGCTTGAGTTGTTTTCTCAGGTCACGAAAAGCCTTTGTGTGATTTTTATATTCTCCCTCATTTAAACTCTTTTTGCTTTGAGAAAGAACTTTTAAAAGAGCTAAACTTTCCTTTATTTGTTCATATGTTTCTAAATCTTGAACGATTACTTTTGCTTCACCATTTTGTGTAATGATGAAAGTTTTATGATTTGCAGAAATATCTTTTATGATTTCTGATGCGTGAGCCTTTAAATAACTAATTGGTTTAACCGATTCTGATAATTTCATAATAACTCCTTTAAGTATTAAATCAAATAGACTACAATATAGACTAAATATGGTTCGTGTCAATAAATATTTCTTTATCCTTTGTGTGCTTCGTGCCCGTCTCCACCAGAATGATGTCGGGCTGGCGAACGGCTTGTCCGGGCGGTCTTATAGCATGCGGGGACAACATGTTGGTCATTTTGGAGCTTTAAGCGCCCAAGGTATTCAAAAACCGCAACACCTCATAAAGCTTACCATAATCACGGCGGTTAAAATCCATTACCAGCCTCGGCAAATCCAGAAACTCCTTACCTTTCTGCTCTGCTGGCAAAGGGCCAGTCAGTGCTATTTCTCCTGAACGGAGGATATTGCCATATTTTTCATTAAGTTCTGTAATATTTCCACTACTTAAAATGTAGTTGAGTCTGATGACTGTCTTATCCCCAATGTACCGGATTGAATGATAGACCCTGTAAAATTGAAGTATCTCGTCAATCGCCCTCTCAACGGAATTGACATGTGTAAATAAACTTCTATCATTGCGCGAAATAAAACCTCCTTCGGCTAATTCACCAGTTACAAAATCAATCCATTGACTCCAGTATTGCGAATCAGGAGGTTCGATTAAAATAATTGGACGCGGTTTGCTTTTGCCGGTCTGGACTAATGTAAGATTCTCAAAACCCTCATCCAGAGTGCCAAAACCGCCAGGGAAAAGTACGGTCGCATCGGACTCTTTAAGAAAAAAGAGTTTCCTGTTAAAAAAGTACTTAAAACTGATAGCCTTTTTATCACCAGCTATGTATGGATTATGCTTTTGTTCAAAAGGAAGTTTGATATTCAGACTGAAGCTGTCTTTGCGTCCGGCGCCCTTATTTCCGGCTTCCATAATTCCAGGACCGCCGCCGGTAATTACCTTAAAACCATTCTTGACAATCAGTTCAGACAGCTCTACTGCCATCTTATATTCATCAGAATCTTTCAGGGATCGCGCAGAACCAAAGATTACAACCTTTCTTTCATTTCTGTATGGGGTAAACATTTTTGATGCATAACGCAGCTCCTTCAACGCCATGTTTATCAATTTCAGGTCTCCTCGATCATTATTCTCGATGCCCAGTTTCGCAATAGTTGTCAGCATCTCTTCGACCAGGTCAACATTATCGCCAGAATGGCAAGCCTCTGCTAAATCAGCAACAATCTTGTCTATATCGTCTCTGCCTGTTTTATATTCTCTTTTGTTGTTTTGCATTAAGTGAGTATTTCATTTTTCAATACATGGATATTGTCCAATCTAAGTTAAAACATCTATGGTTAAAAATATACAAGATTTTTTTTTGAATGCAATTGCTTATTTATCCTGTCAGGATATAATCTTGACAATGTTGCTAAAATATTTAGTAACTTATGTTCATCATTGCTTGTTTATAAATCAAAGAAACAAGGCGTTCTTCACATGAAAATTGGTATCCCAAAAGAGATTTCTGAGAATGAAAGACGTGTGGCCATTATCCCCAAAATGGTCACACGTCTTATAAATGACGGCCATGAGATACTCATCGAGGTAGCCGCAGGAGAGGGATCATATTTCCCTGACACTGAGTACGAACAGGCTGGCGCTGCTATCGTTAAAGATTCACAACTTCTATATTCAGGATCTGACGTAATATTCAAGGTTCAACCCCCTCAAATACAAGAAGTAGAAATGATGAATACCGGTTCAATTTACTTAGGATTTCTCGCCCCTATGGCAAACCTGAAAGTTGTAGAGATGATGCATGAAAAGAAAATCACCTGTTTTGCCATGGAGTTTATTCCACGTATTGCACGCTCACAAAGTATGGACACACTAAGTTCCATGGCAAGTATTGCAGGTTATCGGGCGGTCTTAATAGCGGCACAAACTCTCGGGAAATACTTTCCACTTATGATGACGGCAGCCGGAACTATACCACCGGCAAGGGTTTTAGTTATTGGTGCAGGTGTTGCCGGTCTGCAGGCGATAGCAACGGCGCGCAGGCTGGGCGCAAAAGTTGAGGCATTCGATACCCGCCCTGCAGTAAAAGAACAGGTGGAAAGTCTTGGGGCACAGTTCATAGAAATGGAACTTGTTGAAGACTCCGAAACCGTTACAGGATATGCAAAAGAAATGACAGACGAATTTTTGAAAAAAGAACGTGAAATTATAGGAAACAGGGCTGCGCAAAACCATGTCGTCATCACAACCGCCCAGGTCTTTGGTAAAAAGGCGCCAATTTTGATAACAGAGGAGATGGTAGCAAAGATGCAAAAAGGTTCTGTAATTATAGATATTGCCGCAGAACAAGGGGGAAATTGTGAGCTCACAGAAGCTGGAAAGGATATCAATAAATATGGTATTACAATATGCGGCGCTGTAAACCTTCCATCAACTCTTCCTATAGATGCCAGCAGGATGTATTCCAGAAATATCACATACTTCTTCAGGCATTTGTACAAAACAAAAGATAATATTCTCGATTTTGATGATGAAATTACTAAAAGCTCATGTGTAATGCACAATGGTAAAATCTTGAATGAAATGATAAAACAAGCTATTCAGAAAGGAGGCGCAAATACATGATCGATCCACTGCTGGTATCAGTCTATGTCTTTGTCCTGGCAATCTTTGTCGGGTTTGAGACAATCACAAAGGTACCCCCCCTGCTGCACACCCCCCTCATGTCCGGCACTAATGCAATTTCCGGAATAACGCTTGTAGGCGCCCTGATAAGCGCCGGCGCAGGTCACTACGGCCTCAGTACAATACTGGGTCTGCTGGCCGTAATAATCGCCACAATTAATGTTGTTGGCGGTTTTCTGGTTACTGACCGAATGCTGGAAATGTTTAAAAAAAGTAAGAAAAAAGACTAAAAAAACTGACGGGATTAAGCCGTCTGTGGCGGCAAAAGATAAATATGAATATTATAATAGCTCTTGCATATCTTCTATCCTCTATATTGTTCATCCTCGGATTAAAGAACCTAAGTTCGCCAAAGACTGCACGACTAGGAAATCTGTTTGCAATGTCTGCCATGCTCATTGCAATAATAGCAACATTGTTGAAAAATGAGATAGTTGATTTCACCTTAATTATCATCGGTCTTCTCACCGGCAGCATAATTGGCGCCATAATGGCCAGGAAGGTTCGCATGACGGCGATGCCACAGATGGTGGCGCTTTTTAACGGGCTTGGGGGTGGCGCATCCGCTTTTGTTGCATTAGCAGAATACTATCGTTTAACCGGTGGGACGGGGCTTAACGTTATAATTTCCATGGTTATCAGCCTGTTTATTGGAGCAGTGACACTTACAGGCAGTCTCGTTGCTTTTGGCAAATTACAGGGGATTATCAGGCCTGCTCCAGTTGTTTTCAAAGCCCAGCGCACTCTCAACATATTAATATTTACATTATTTCTGGTTATGGGTGTTTTTGTCACAATCAATCCTGCTAACCACACGGGTGTACTTGCTATTCTTACAATAGCTTTAGTGTTTGGAATCTTGTTTGTTATCCCAATAGGCGGCGCAGATATGCCTGTAGTCATTTCTTTGCTGAACTCCTGTTCCGGCGTGGCTGCGGCAGCAACGGGTTTTGTCCTCGATAACAATATCCTCATTATATGTGGTGCATTAGTTGGCGCTTCGGGTTTGATACTTACCAGGATTATGTGCAAGGCTATGAACCGCTCTCTTGCTAATATTTTCTTTGGAGAAGTAGGAGGAAGTCAATCAGAAGAAACAGGAGAAGAAGGAAAACGCAAGGTTATTAAATATACTGAAGAAGATGCTGCAATGGTACTTGATAGCGCACAATCAGTTATTATCATTCCAGGTTATGGACTTGCAGTTGCTCAGGCACAATTTGCCTTAAATGAACTTGCAAAGATGTTGCTGAACAAGGGCATAACTGTACGCTATGCAATTCATCCTGTTGCAGGACGTATGCCCGGACACATGAATGTCTTACTGGCAGATGCAAATGTACCGTACGACCATTTACTGGATCTGGGAGATATAAACGATGATTTTCAATATACGGACGTTGCACTGGTAGTTGGCGCAAATGATGTTATCAATCCTGCCGCAAGGGTAGACAAAGACAGCCCGCTCTACGGCATGCCTATTCTCAATGCAGATAAAGCAAAGACTGTGATCATCTGCAAAAGAAGTTTAAGTCCCGGCTTCAGTGGAGTGGACAATGAACTGTTTTATAACAAGAATACAATGATGATCTTTGGTGACGCCAAAGACAGTATCAATAAGCTGATTAAGTCGCTTAAGGTCTGATAACCTAAATAGAGCATTTGATAATTCAATATTCTCTAAAAACTATATCGTCGTAATACAACTCTGTTTTGTGTTTATGTTTCAATTCTTCATCATCCGGAAATCGGCTTAATTACAGGGTAGTCACAAATGAATGATATCCTAATTTTTAAAGAATACATAGGCACATTTTGTAATAATTTAAAAGAAGCATTTACCGTTTATGGAGTGAAGCAAAAGGAAGAAGGTTTCTATGTCTTTGATGAAATAGATGAATTCTCCGATCCCCTGAAAGATTACAAACCAACCATTCTACCACCCAAGAAATATCTTTTTCCGCAACAGGAGACTCTGCTACGATTTGATACACAACCATATCCGGACATCAAACCGGTTATCGAGTCTTGGAAACAGATACTATTCGGCGTCAGGCCCTGCGACATCCATGGAATCAGTCTGCTGGACAAGATATTTACAACTGACCACGAAGACAAGAATTATACACAAAAACGGGCAGAAACCATCATCATTGGTATTGACTGCCTGGAACCATGCTATGAGCACGCTCACTGTGCGAGTGTTGGCTGTCTAAACGTAGACGACGGCTACGATATTATGATGACGGACTTAGGTGATTCTTTTTACACCTCAGTTAAAACCCTGCAGGGAGAAGAAATAATAAGAAAATACTCTGAATATACAGAGGCATGCAAAGAAGACAGGGAGAGATTCCTGAGATTGAAGAATGAACGAGAGAACAAATTCGAAAATAAGATAAAAACAGATGTATCCAATCTGCCTCTTTTTTTTAAAAATGCCGATAATGACCCTGTCTGGGATGAATTAAATGACAGATGTCTTGGATGTGGACGCTGCAATATCGTCTGTCCCACCTGCTATTGCTTCGACGTCTATGACTGCATGGATTTAAATATGACGTCAGGAGAGAGATGTCGTGAGTGGGATGCGTGTACTCTGAAAGATTTTGCAGTTGTAGCCACGGGAGAAAACTTCAGGTCAACAAGGGGGCAAAGATTAAGGCACAGATTTAACAGGAAATTCAATTACTTAATGACCAAATATAATGCCTCTTTCTGTGTCGGATGCGGAAGATGCACAAGGTCATGTCCGGTTAATATTGATGTTGTTGAAACAGTTAATGCAGTAATCAAAAACAACAGGAATCGTGAAGATGAATAATTCCATATTTCTACCTGAAATTGCCGAGGTTATAAGTACACGACAGCTTACGGCGATGGAAAAGTATATTGAATTAAAGATAAAGGAAACAAGGGAATTTAATTTTAATCCGGGACAGTTTATCCAGCTTTCTGTTTTCGGCATAGGCGAAGCCCCTATATCCATATCATCCTCTCCTTTTAACAAAGATACTATTGGTTTATGCGTCAGAAAAGTTGGAGATGTCACATCCGCTATCCATAAATTAGAAGCTGGTTCATACATCGGCATCAGAGGCCCGCTAGGCAATGGTTTCCCGGTAGAAAAAATGAAGGGGAAGAGTCTTTTATTTATAGCCGGCGGGTTAGGAATTGCCCCTCTGCGCTCACTGATTAATTATGTACTTGAAAGAAGGGATGACTTTGCAAAGATAACTATTCTATACGGTGCAAAGAATCCCGGAGAGATTCTGTTTACAAATGAACTTGAACTCTGGAAAAAGAGAAAAGATATAGCAATAGATATTACGGTCGATAAACCGGATGATAACTGGTCAGGCAAATCCGGAGTTATCACAAGACTTATTCCTCCTTTAGATCTGGAACCAACAAATACCTATGCATTGGTTGTAGGGCCTCCGGTAATGTATAAATATGTTCTGCTTGAGCTGCAAATTAAACAAATACCCGAAGACAATATTATAATGTCTCTGGAAAGGCGAATGAAGTGCGGTGTAGGGAAATGCGGTCACTGTCAGATAAACGGAGTATATGTCTGCATGGACGGGCCGGAATTCAGCTACCATAAATTAAAATTTCTTTCGGAAGCAATATGACCAAACCAAGAGTTGCATTTTTCTCATTTTCTAGCTGTGAAGGATGCCAATTAGTGGTGCTCACGATTGAGGAACAGCTTCTTGAACTTGCCAAATTAATAGACATTGTTTCTTTCAGGGAGGCTATGAGTGAAAAGAGTGATGAATACGACATTGCATTTGTCGAAGGCAGTATCACAAGGACATCTGAAATAGAACGCCTTAAGACTATACGTGAAACTGCAAAGACCGTAATTGCCCTGGGTGCGTGTGCTACTATTGGAGGTATTAATTGCCTTAAGAATCAATTTGAGATGAATAAAGTTAAAGACATTGTTTATGGCGAAATGGCTGATAATTATGATACAATCCCTGCAAGACCGATTGAGGCCGTAATAAGAGTCAATTACCGGATACAAGGATGCCCCATAGACAAAGATGAATTCATTGAGGTAACCAAGGCGATATTGCTTGGGAAAAAACCCCGTATACCTGATTATCCGGTGTGTGTTGAATGTCAGATGAAAGAGAACGTTTGCCTTTTCGAGAAAGGTATGGTTTGCCTGGGGCCGGTTACAAGGGCCGGGTGTAAGGCAATCTGCCCTACTTATAATGATGGATGCGTTGGTTGCCGCGGTCTGATAGATGACCCCAACCTGTCCTCTCACAAAAATCTGTTAAGCGAACACGGATTGACCGTTGATGAAGCCATTTCACAATACATGATGTTTGGTGGAAATAGTAAAGAGAAATTCAAATCATAAAAACCAAGAAGTTAGCGGGCTGAAGGAATCTAAATTCTAATGCATGATTTTAATGTTGATATTGAGCATATAACACGGGTTGAAGGACACGGAAACGTCGTAATAGACGTTAAAGCGGGAGAGATCAGGGAGCTGAGGCTGGACATAGTAGAGTCTCCGCGGTTTTTCGAGGCGATGGCGCTCGGTAGAACGTATAAAGAAGTAGCCCATATAACGTCACGCATATGCGGTATATGCGCTGTTACTCATACCACAACATCAATAAAGGCTATAGAATCTGCTCTTGATTTTGCGCCGTCTGCACAGACAATAAAATTGAGAAAACTATTACTTAACGCTGAATTTATTCAAAGCCACATTCTCCATGTTTATTTCCTGACAGCGCCTGACTTCTTTAGAGTAGGCAGTGTATTTGGCATGATTAAAGACAACAAAGAAACCGTCCTGAGAGGGATGCGTCTTAAAAGCCTCGCCAACGAATTATGTGCATTGGTTGGTGGCAGACACATTCACCCTATTACGCTGAAAATTGGCTGTTTTTCAAAAAACCCTGAACGGAAAGACCTTATCGCTTTCAAGGAGAAAATAATAAAAGCGAGACCTGAGATTGAGAAAACGGTAGAATTCTTCAAAAATCTTAAGACCCCGAAATTTGAGAGAGAGACAGAGTACATCTCCCTTACGTGTCCCGACGAATACGCCCTTTATGATGGCAATATCAAATCGAGTGACAACGGCGAGATAAAGCCTGCAGACTACCTTGACAGGGTAAAAGAATTTATGGTCAGGCATTCTACAGCAAAACACGCAAAAGCAAATAGAGATTCCTATATGGTCGGGGCGCTTGCAAGGTTTAACAATAACTACAAACATCTGCACCCAAGGGCTAAAGAGGTTGCAGAGGAAATAGGGCTGAAACATCCCTGTTACAACCCGTATATGAACAACATTGCGCAGGTAGTTGAAACAGTTCATTGCTTTGAAGACAGTATCAGCTTGATTGATAATCTCCTCTCAAACGGTCTGCAAGACGAAAAGGCCGAATTGACTCCCAAAGCGGGAAGAGGCGTGGGCGCCACAGAAGCCCCGAGAGGTACATTATACCATGAACACAAATTGGACGATAATGGTAAGATTACATACGGCAATTATATCATCCCTACCGGTCAAAATCTTGCAAATATAGAAAATGATTTAAGGGCAATGGTGCCGGGCATATTATACAAAGAAAAAGATGACATAATCCTTGATATAGAAATGCTTGTAAGGGCTTATGATCCCTGTATATCATGCGCTACACATTTGATGAAGGTTGAATTTGTAAATGGATAAAGTTGGCAAAGTTATAATTATTGGAATTGGCAACTTATTATTAATGGATGAGGGTATCGGCATACACGTAATTAATGAACTCGAAAAACACAAACTCCCGGAAAACGTTGATATATATGATGGTGGCACAGGTGGATTTAACCTGATCGACATGATGCATGGGGCAGGAAATATAATATTTATTGATGCCGTAGATACCCGTAAAGCACCCTGCACAATTACCACTTTTAAACCTGAAGACGTTCGCTCAATCTACCCCAGGAAGAAATATTCATTGCATGACACCGATCTCCTGGAAGTAATCAAAATGGCGGAGCTGCTCGATAATCCTCCTGAAATAGAAATTGTGGGTATTCAGCCGAAGACAATAAATTACGGCATTACACCTTCTAAAGAGTTAAGAGACGCGATGCCAGATATAATTAATACTGTACTTAGTAGAATTGAAGAAGTTTGTAGTGTTCATAAATTAGCGAGAGAAAGGAGCTAATTTATATGGCAAACCCAAGAATATTAATCATTGACGATGACCCTGACATTGTTGAAGCGATGAGGATGCCGCTTGAAGCAAACGACTATGAGGTAATCTCTGCAAATTGCGGAAAGGAAGGACTACAAAAAGCAAGAGAGGAAATTCCGGATTTGATAATACTCGATGTAATGATGGAAACAGATACGGAAGGGTTTCATGTTGCTTATGAACTAAGAAGTGAAAACCAGGATTCTGAATACAAGAATTGCAGAAAAATTCCTATCCTGATGATTACGGCAATATCACAGAAAAAGGGTATGAGCTTTTCACCGGAAAAGGATGAAGCCTTTTTGCCGGTTAATGATTTTATCGAGAAGCCCATCCAGCCGAAAGACCTGTTGAAAAAGGTTGCAGAACTTGTGGTAAATAAAGAATAATTTTATCATGAACTTAGAATAAATCATGTCACCAGACACCCCGGTATCCGAAAGAACCTTAGTAGAAGAGGAGCTCATAGAGAGGGTTTTTTGGTTTATAACCCTTCGCTGGATCACTGTAGCAGGAATATGTACCACTTCTTTAATAGCCTACTTTATCCTGAATATTGGCCTGCCTCTTATACCAATATTAATTATTGCCGCCTGCATCTTGTTATTTAACTTCGTTTGTATAACTTATCACCATTACATAAAATGTATATCTTACAGCCAGTATATAAAATCACATCAACGATTTGCCAACTTGCAGATTTTCACAGACTGGATAGCCCTTGTCCTTCTTGTACATTACACGGGTGGCATTGAAAGTCCTGTAATCTTTTACTTCATATTTCACGTGATTATTGCCGCAATCCTTTTATCAGGAAAGGCCTGTTACCTCCAGACGTCTTTCGCAGTGTTGTTAATTATCAGCCTGTCAATTCTCGAATACGTCAACATCATCCCTCATGTTCAGATTAAAGAACTATTTCCAAATATAATTTATGATAACAGCCTTTATTTATTGTCTGCTCTTTTCTTCTGCATCACCTCTTTATACGTCTCGGCTTATTTAGCCACCAGTATTGCTAATCAAATCATGAAGAGAGAAAAAGAAATAATTATTCTCAAGGATAATATCACTGACGCATATCAGGCACTGGGGAAAAAGGACAGGGAAAAGAGTGAGTTCACATACAAAGTTACGCATGAACTCAGGGCGCCCTTAAGCGCAATACAAAGTCTCTTAAAATCAATCGAAGAAGGCTACGCTGGAGAAATCTCAGAGAAGGCAAAAGAATTAATCTTAAGGTCTGAAAAAAGGACCGGCTTTCTTTTATCACTCGTTAAAGACCTGCTTGATCTGGTTACAGGTAAAACAGGAAAGCCGAGAGAGCGCGATAGTAAATCGGTAGATATAAATGAAGCCGTTAAACGTACGCTTCATCTAATGCAGGAAAAAGTGAAGGCAAAGAATATAAAGCTTACGGTTAATACAACAGAACAACCAGTTTGTCTCAATATAATCCCTGATGATCTTGACATTATACTAACAAACCTGATTGATAACGCAGTAAAATACACTCAAAAGGATGGTGCAATAACAATAAATAATTATTCGACTGACGATAAAATCATGATAGAAGTATCCGACACAGGGATTGGCGTCCACAAAGACGACGTTAACAAGATATTTGATGAATTCTACAGGGCGAGTAACGCAAAGGCTGTAGAACTTGACGGAACTGGGTTGGGCCTTACAATAGTTAAAAACCTGGTCAAACGACATGGCGGCAATATTGACGTTAATAGCGAATTAGGCAAAGGCACAACGGTTACTGTTTCATTTCCTGTATAAAGTTTTACAGGACTGTTGGTATACACATGATTTCTTTATATCTAAGATAACATTGACATATATACTTATAGTATATATTGTATGACCATGGAAATAAAAAGAGAAGTTTGAGGGCTGCAAGGGCTTTGATTCATATCATAAAACTGATCTATTAATGAAGTTCAGGACAAAATCTGAAAATTGTTGAAATCTTAGGACGCTTTGTTGAAATGTTCTCTTTAGTAAAAGAACGATTACTATTCTTTCAATTTTGATATGACATATTTGATTACGGCAAAAGAAGTACAATCTGTACTGACATATCCGCTCTCTTTGAAAACAGTTGAGGCTGCGTTCAAGGCTTATGGCCAGGGCAAGGCTTGCCTGCCTCCAAAGTCCTACCTGATATTCAAAGATGGCGACCTGCGTTCGATGCCCGCTTACATTAATGCTCCTGGTATGAACATTGCCGGAATTAAGTCAGTCAATGTCCATCCAGACAATCATAAGAAATTCGGTCTGCCGACCGTGATGGCCACTATCCTCTTAACAGACCCGAAGAACGGGTTTAACATTGCCGTATTAGACGGTACGCACATTACAAATATGCGTACCGGTGCGGCAGGCGGTGTAGCAACAAAATACTTGTCGAGAAGTAACAGCAAAGTTATGGCTTTGGTTGGTGCAGGCGCACAAGCCTGCACTCAATTACACCATATCATGCTTACCAGAAACCTCAAAGAGGTTCGTGTACACACACGTTCTGAAAAGTCCATGATTAAATTTTGCAGGGAAATGTCTAAGGAATATCCTGAAGTTACCTTCCTTCCGGAACCTGACGGCAGGAAAGCCTGCCGTGGCGCTGATATTGTTACTACAACTACAACTACCAGAAAACCAATTATCAGGAAATCATGGATTGATCCTGGCACGCACATTAATGGTATTGGCGCTGATGCTGCAGGAAAGCAGGAACTGGAAACCTCTCTGACTAAATCCTGTAAGATTGTTATAGATGAATGGCAGCAGGCCTCTCACTCAGGGGAAATCAATGTCCCAATTTCCAGGGGCAACCTAGAGAAGAAAGACATCTACGCAGAACTTGGAGAGATTATTGCCGGCAAGAAAAAAGGCAGAACATCAGATAATGAAATTACTTTATTTGATTCAACCGGCTTAGCTATCCAGGATGTTTCCACAGCATACGTTGTGTACCAGGCATTAATGAAGAAACGAAAGAAACCAAAACATATCAAATTGTTCTAAAAAACAAATGGAAATTGAAATACACAATATCGGCGACAACATCGGGCCTGAGAAAATACTTTTGTTACGACAACCACGCGCAGGTCTGGAAGC
>Ga0155342_1157_pt2 | contig 12810 bp, 11 predicted proteins | sample RifCSPhighO2_02_FD_106310 | JGI IMG/M metagenome (GOLD analysis project Ga0155342, IMG submission 106310) | Planctomycetes bacterium RIFCSPHIGHO2_02_FULL_40_12 | reverse complement strand
CCAGGACACAGGAAATGGATCTGGGTTTTCAGGGCATTGTAGACCCGCATTGGGAGGAAGACCCATGTACCGGATGCACTCTGTGTGAAAAGGCGTGTCTGGAAGGAGCCATAGTTGCGGCAGAAGATGGAAAGCCTATTTTTTACAGAGAAAAATGCGTATATTGTGGAGATTGTATAAAGGCATGTCCTACTGATGCGTGGACTGCAAAGCGAAAGGGCTGGGCTGTTCGTGCGGGGGGAAAGCATGGAAGACATCCCAGGAAGTCGGATGAGATTATGCTGTTCCTGCAGGACGATAAGGTGTCAGATTTTATTGGAAAAACCCTTGCCTGGTACAATAAAAATGGAAAGAGGGGGGAAAGGGTAGGGGTAACTTTTGATCGTGTCGGATTGGAAAATTACAAAGAAGAGGTTGCGCGTCCTTTTATTACAGATTAGATGAAAGAAAAAAAATTTGTACTTTTTCTGCATAGTGGTAATTATGAGAAATTATATCAGGCAGTGATGCTGGCTATAACGTCAGCCTCTATGGGGAATAAGGTGTACATATTTTTATTCTTTTGGGCTTTGAAGAAATTTGTAACCGATAAGCTGGACGTTATTGAGTTTCCTGACGGTATGCAGGAGGAAGATAGACGTCTTTTGGAAGCGGTGCCGCAGGGACAACCTAATATGCTGAAGGGATTATTAAGTGAAGTAAGCAAGATGGGAAATTTAGAGATCTATGCTTGCAGCGGAGCTGTTAAGTTAATGGAACTGGATGAAGATTTAGTGAAAAGCAAGGTTGACGATATTATAGGCCTGCCTGCAATGTTGAAGATGGCGGAAGGTGCTGAAACCCAGCTCTTTATTTAGGGGAATAACCATTAACGGTAAATTAGTTCTTGAGGAAAATTGTGATTTATATTAATCAGCAATTAATCAACAGGATGTTAAAGGAGGCAAAGGCTGCTTATCCTTATGAATGTTGCGGTTTACTTGTAGGTAATAATAATGATTCCGGAAAAGTAGTACATAAAATTTATCCGGTTGAAAATAAGAATAAGGCGAGGGCAGAGGATAGATATGAAATAGACTCAAAAGAGTTTGATAAGATAGATCGGGAAGCGACAAAAAAAGGGTTGAATATAATAGGTATATATCATTCACATCCCGACCATCCGGCGGCGCCATCAACATTTGATAAGGAATGTGCGAATGCATGGACAGAGTATTCGTACATAATAATATCTGTTAAAAACGGAGTAGAAGTAGGACTGAAATCCTGGTGTTTTGATTCTGGAAAGCAGGAGGTTGAGGAAGAAGAATTAAAAATAAAAAGACACGACTTTATAATAGGCACATCGCTTATAGCATTTAGCTTTACTGTCTGGTTCATCATCCCATTGATATTTGTCCTTCCTTTGTCCCTGAAAGTAAAAATCAGTTCAGCCTCCATAAGCTATTTTTTCAGTTGGGGTTTAACCGGCATAGGTATTTATTTTGCCGGCAGGGAAGGCTATGAGTACATAAAGCAGAAGGTGTTAAAAGGGGTTCTTAGAAAAATAGTAGGGGGGAAAAATGAGTGAAACCGGGATAGATGAAAAAATTGATTTAAGAGGTGTTCTCTGCCCTATTAACTTTGTCAAGACAAAATTAAAGCTGGAGATGATGAAGAGTGGACAGGTCTTAGAAGTGACCCTCGATGATGGAGAACCGATGAGAAATGTCCCAAGGAGCATAAAAGAGGAAGGGCATAAAGTTATAAAGGTTGAACAGTTCGATGATGGATACAAAATATTTGTAAGGAAAAACTAACAGGCGACTTAAAGCGGTTAGTTTCCCGCAAGACATAATAACAAATTCACATGATTCATTTTTTTTGATTTTAACAGAGCAAGGCGCTTACGTGTATAAGCGCCTTTTTTTATGCCTTGATTTATATAGTAATTAAGAATAAAATTCAAAATAGACTCTGTAGGTAAAATTGTTTAATTAAGAGGTTATGAGCAACACGAACAATAACGATTTGTTTCTCAGGAGCGGTTCTAAAATTGCAATAATCGGAGGGGGGCCTGCGGGCAGTTTTTTTGCGTATTTTGCGTCAAAGTATGCGATGGAAATGGGTATTGACGTGTCCATAAAAATATTTGACAGAAAAAGTTTCTGCCAGAGGGGCCCGCGTGGTTGCAACATGTGCGCCGGCGTCATTTCTGAAAACCTGTTTAATAAACTGGAAGAAGAAGGGATAAACATTGCGCAATATTGTGTACAGAGAAAAATAAAATGTTACTGCTTCCAGACTCAGGATGACGGCGTGCTTCTCCACCACCCTGTTTCCGGGCATACGCCAAGGATTGTTACTGTGTTTCGCGGTAATGGCCCTGTACAATCTTCTCATGAAGGCAACGTCAGTTTTGATGATTTTCTCTTAAATCATGTAAAGGACAGAGGAGCAGAGATAGTCTTTGAGATTGTTAAAGAGTTTAGGCTGCCTTCTAACAAAGGCGGGCCTGTAAAAGTGATTTATGGTGATGGAGATTCAAGAAATGAATTTGATGCGGACCTGGTGGTCGGCGCCTTTGGTGTAAATACGGGAATGATGGAGAAAGTTAGCCAAATGGGTTTCGGCTACAAACCGCCAAAGACTGTCAGGACATGCCAGTGTGAAATAATGTTAAGCTCTGAATACATCGAAAAGACTTTTGGCAATAATATCTTTGTTTTTGCATTAGGTAAAAAGGAACTTAAATTTGCTTCGATTACGCCAAAAGCGGACTATGTAACTGTCAATTTAGTAGGCAAAACTGATTTAACCAGAAATAATCTGATAGACTTTCTTAATCATCCGACAGTTAGAAGGTTAATGCCGGAAGGTTGGGATATTCCTGAGAGTTTTTGTATGTGTATCTCTAAGATTCCCGTAACCTATGCAAAACATCCTTATACAGACAGAATAGTTATATTAGGAGATGCAAGCATTTCACGTACATACAAGAGTGGTATAGAATCCGCTTTCAATATGGCCAGGTTGTCCGCCCAAACAGCTTTTAAATATGGGGTATCTGAAAAGGCATTTATGAAAGGTTATTTCAAACCGGCTAAAAGCCTTCTGGTTCGGGATAATTTTTATGGCATTATGATGTTAAAAATCAACGATTTTATATCATCTCAAAGGCGAATAGCAAATACCCATATAAGGATTATAAAAGCCAACAAGGATACTGAAATGGCAAATCGGATTAACGAGTTATTATGGAATATGCTTACAGGAAATGCACCTTACAAAGAAATATTTTTTAAGGCAATGAATCTACATCTTGTATTCAGGATTTTGCCGATTGATGCGCTTGCCTGGGCAAGACAAAAGAGGGATGATATCCGCGCCTGGTTAAGAAGGAATTGAATGTCCTATGAAAGATAGAGATATTTTCTTAAAAGATGGTTCTAAGATTGCCATAATTGGCGGTGGGCCGGCAGGGTGTTTCTTTGCTCATTTTGCTTCAAAAATTGCCAGGGAAAGAGGCATAAAAATTGACATTACTATATTTGAAGGAAAAGACTTTTGCCAAAAAGGTCCCCGGGGCTGCAATATGTGCGCGGGGGTTATTTCAGAGAAACTTTATGGTGAATTAAAAGAAAATGGAATGTTTCCCCCAGCCAGGTGTATTCAAAAGGAGATTGAGGACTATTATTTTCAAACGCAGGATGGTTGTATAGAGGTTCGCAATCCAAATCCGTCTTTAGATAAAAAGATAATAACGGTTTACAGGGGTGATGGGCCTATGTTTTCACAACAGTCTGAAAGTATAAGTTTTGATAACTTTCTTTTGAGGCATGTAGAGAGCATGGGGGTTAACATTAGCTCTGACATTGTGAGTGATATAGTTTTGCCATCAAATAAGAAAGAGCAAGCAAAAGTGGTTTTCGGAAAGAGAGGTTCAAGGGAAGAAATTAATGTAGATCTGGTAGTAGGCGCATTTGGATTGAACACCGGTATGCTGGAGAAAATAAAGAGGCTGGGATTTGGTTATATTCCGCCTCGAACAGTCAGGGCTTGCCAGGCAGAGATTTATATAGGTAATAATAATGGCAGTAATTACCTTGATAATAAGATTCGCGTCTTTTCATTGGGCATAAAAGCGATTACGTACGCTTCTTTTACACCAAGGGGAGACTATATAACCGTCACCCTGGTTGGCAAAACTGATCTGAATAAGGATCATTTAGTTGAATTTCTTAATCATCCTGTTGTGCGTCGCACATTTCCAGAAGAGGGCTGGAAGATGCCAAAGAACTATTGTATCTGTTTCCCCAAGGTGCAAACCACGCAGGCCAGGCAACCATTTGCTGATAGATTTGTTATTTTAGGAAGTGCGGGAATATCAAGATATTATAAGCACGGTATTGAATCAGCCTTTATTACCTCCAGGATGGCGGCAAACAGCGTATTTGAATTCGGCGTATCAAAATGGGCTTTTTGCAGAGGGTATTATAAACCTGTAAAGAAACTTCTGGGATCAGATAATTCATATGGGAGAAAGGTTTTTAGCCTTAATGATTATATAACTTCCCGAAGGCGTATTTCGTCCGGTTATTTATCAGTACTTAAATCAGGCAAAGAAATACCTGTTGCCAAAATGCAGTTAGAAGTTTTATGGAATATGTTTACGGGCAACATGCCATTTAAGAAATTATTCCTGAAGGTATTCGATCCAATCCTGCAGTTCAGATTATTGCCTGTTACCGTAACTGCCTGGACAAAACAGGCTGTTGAGTCTACTGTTGGCGGCAGGAAATTAAGGCGTGCAGGAAGATTAAAACTTTTAGCAAATAAGGGGCTCGGCCCCCTTGAGGATGGACAGACGGTAGTTGTTATAGGTGGAGGTCCTGGGGGGACGAGTTGTGCAATTACGCTTAGCAGATTGGCAAAAAGACGTAACATAGATTTAAACATAGTATTGTACGAAGGTAAGGATTTTGGAAAGGATGAACAGTTTAATCCATGTGTAGGAGTATTGTCCCCGCCTATAGAAGAAATATTAGAAAGGGATTTGGGAATTCCATTCCCGCGTGATCTTGTACTGGAGAAAATACCCGGATATTACCTGCATTCTGATGACGAAGATATAAAGTTAGAAGGCGATGGTGAAATATCATGTGCGGTTCATAGAATATTGTTTGATAATTACCTGATACATTGCGCAAAAGATGCGGGTGTAAAAGTGATACATGCCAGGGTAACAAACATTGATGTTGAACCGAGCGGAGTAATGGTTTATAGCGAAAGAGATAACAGGCGAGCGGATGTTGTAGTTGGGGCATTCGGCCTGGATGAGGGCGCTTGTAAGGTTTTTGAGACAGCAACACGTTATCAAACAGCCCCTTATATGAGTACTATTTTGACCAAGTTTTATCCGGAAAAAGAAGAAATGGAGAAGTTTGGAAATTGCATACACGCATTTCTTCCTTCATTAAGGGGGATAGAGTTTGGCGCCATAACTCCCAAAATCGATCATCTTGATATTAATATTGCCGGCTCAAAGGTTAGTTGGCGCTGGATGGATAATTTCCTCTTAATGCCTCAGGTTACCAAGGTTTTACCTTCTAATTTTGCCATGCAAAGGCATGAATTATTTTATAGCCGCTGGCAGTTTCCAACTGCCCCTGCAAAAAACCTCTTTGGAGACAGATATGTTACAGTAGGTGATGCGGCAGGTATAATTAGAGCCTTTAAGGGCAAAGGCGTGAATACTGCGTGCATTACCGGGATAAAGGCGGCACAAGTTATGATGGACGTGGGTATATCTAAAGAAGCTTTTAAGGATTACTACAATAGTTTCTCCTATATCACAGGTGATCTTCCTTATGGAAGAATCATCAGGATGCTTACAACTTTCAGCTCACATTTTGGTCTTTTTTCTCCCATGATTCAACTGGCAAAGGAAGACAAGAAATTAAGAACAGCTTTTTTCAATTCTGTTGCCGGCAGCAAAATGTTTAAAAACATAATATTTGAGACTATTAGTTTGCAATTATCCTGGAAAATTGTAAAGATTCTTATTTCATGGTTCTTAAAACAGTTTCCTTTTATGTCATGGCTGATAAAACCCGTAAGTAAAATTATAACTAATAAGCGTATTTGAGATCATTTAAAATGAGGAAAAAGGAGATTTTTATTTTGGAAGTATTTAAAGAAAAAATATTACCGGCATTCCTTGAAAAAGGGAAAGCCTTATTGAGAGCTTTTGAAATTAAATCAATAAAAAAGAAAACAATCTTTTTATTCCTGATACTGGCGCTTATCCCATTGTTAGTGACGAAACTGGTAGTTTATCCTAAAGCACAGAATGCATTACAAGAATCTTTAATACAGAATCTGCAAAGTGTTGGACACAAGCAAGCTGAACTTATCAAGGGTTGGATGGAAGAAAGAAAGGACGATGTAAGGGTTTTTGCAGAAAATCCTTTTACACTCCTTGCTTCAAGAATAACAATGGACGATGAGCGGTTCTGGCGGCTTCTGAGATATGCTCACTATATAAGTTACGAGTATGGGTATAAGGACGTTCTCATAAGTGATGCTGAAGGCATTGTCCATGTTTCTACTATAAAGGGTAAAGTAGGCACAAATATCTCTGAACACGAATATTTCAAAAAGGCGATGGACGGGGAAACATTCACATCACAGATAATGCCATCAACGATTCCTATTGAAAATGCATTTGGAAAAATAGAAACAGGTGTCCCGACCATGGTCGTCTCAACTCCTATTACTGACAGAAATAGAATTATGGGTATTGTATGTTTCAGGGTTGATGTAAGTAAAATAAGTGAATTTATGAGAAGTATAAAGTTAGGCGCAAGTGGTGAAACATATCTTATTAATAAGCAGGGGTATATGCTGACAGAATCTCGATTTGTCCCATATTTAAAGAAGGTTGGGCTGGTAAAAGAAGGGACTACTCTTGAATTGAAGCTGATCAATCCTGAGACGGGAAAATTGACCAAGGCGGTCTCAGAATGTTTGAAAGGATACGAAGGCTATAATGGAGACGGATATTTAGATTATCGGGGGGTAAAGGTAATAGGTTTCTGGAAATGGATTCCTGAGCTTGACTGGGGGGTTGTTGCAGAAATTGATTATGACGAAGGTTATAAAGAAGTTATAACATTACATAGAAATGTTACCACCATTATGGTAATAGTTACAATAGGCATAATTGTGTTTGCCTTTATTATGGGGCAGAGAATGACGGCTCCGATTCTCTATTTGACAGATGCAACAAAAAAGATGGCGGCAGGAGACCTCACTCAAAATGTAAATATCAGTTCCAAAGACGAAATTGGTGAGCTTGCAAATTCCTTTAACATGATGGCCAGGACCATAGAAAAGAGAAATGAGGAACTTCAATCGTCTAACATTTTTATGGAATCAATGTTCGATGCCATAAGAGATCCTATGACCGTCCTGGACAAAGAGGGAAATATTCTGCAAGTAAATAAGGTTGCAATGGATACTTACGGCGATAATATTGTCGGGGAAAAATGCTACTGTGTTTATAAAGGCAGAGAATCTATTTGTGATAATTGTCCTACAATGAAGGCAATTGAAACCTTATCACCTGCTACGGCAGAGCATTATGTAGAAAGAGACAAAAAGCATGTATTCATTGCCTCTTATCCTATCTTGGATAATGAGGGCGAGCTAAAATCCATAATAAAGATTGTCAGAGACATTACTGAACAAAAAAAACTTGAAAAGGAACTCCAGGATTATACTGCGAATCTGGAAAAGACCGTTGAGGAGAGAACAAGAGATTTGAAGTCAACAAATGAAGAGCTAAAGCAAAGAAGCGTCGAGATAGAAAGGGCAAATGAGGAATTACGCAGCCTTGATAAGATGAAAGATTCAATGATGCGAGATGTAACTCACGAACTGAAATCACCGGTTGCACAGGTACAGATGGCTATAAACCTCTGGACCGGTGAGGTGAATAAAGGAAAAATGGATAAAGAGAAAGGAGAAAGATTAAATAAAATAATCGATGATAACATACAGAGACTAAAGAAAACCATTCAAAGCATATTGGATTTATCAGTATTGGAATCCGGTCGAGTGGCATACCAAAAGGAGAATTTGGATCTGGAAGAATTAATAAATCAGGTAACAGCAGGATTAAATTTACTGGCTGAGAAGAAAAACCTGTCATTAACAACAAGAATTCCGGACAAGTTGCCGGAAGTGTTAGGAGATAGAACGGAAATTACGAGGGTCATTTCCAACCTGATAGATAACTCTATCAAATACTCTGAATCCGGAGAGATAGTCGTATCAGCGCTGAGAAGGCCCAGGAAAATAGAAATATCAGTTAAAGATCAGGGAATTGGCTTAATCACGCCAAAGGGGAATTACGACAAACTTTTTGACAGGTTTTTTCAGGAAAGGCCAAGTAGTGAAGGCTCCGGTGTAGGTCTTGCTATCTGCAAGACGATTGTAGAAGCGCATGGCGGTAAAATCTGGGTTGAAAGTGAAGGCAAAGGAAAAGGCACAACATTTAAGTTTACCTTGCCTTTAGATGATGTAGAACAAAAAGGTGCGGATACACTAGCTTCAAACCCGGAAAAGATAGCATAAGATTTACCTATCATTTTATCCAGAGAAAAAGAATTAAACAGTGTTTTAATTGATATCTTAAAAGAGGGTATATGACAATGGACAAAAAGATAATGATTGTAGAAGATGAAAAAGCCTATCACGATTTATATAGAATAATATTTGAAGGTAAGGGTTATGATATAAATTATGCTTTTGATGGTGACGAAGCAATGCAGATATTGGAACAGAATACGCCTGATTTGATAATCCTGGATATGCTTCTGGATATGATTACAGGAGATACATTTTTCCTGCATATGAAGGGTATGCCGGAGTATGCAGACATACCCGTAATAATAATCAGCGCTTTCTCTAAAAAACAATACAAAAACCTTAAGAATATAGATCCGAATCTTGTTTACATTGAGAAGACCTATCTGACCAAGGAGAAATTACTTGAAGAAGTAGAAAAGAAATTACTTGGTGGATTCAGTGATTGATACCGTTTTTATTACTTAATGATGTTTTCTAAAATAAAGCTGGCAACAAAACTATTATGCTTTATCGCGCCAATAATGATTGTGGTGATGGGTGTGGTATTTACGTGGATAATAAAAAAAGAAGAGAGCTTTATCAGAAGTGAAATAACCAAGAAGGCAGAGGCTCTTGCAAAACAACTGGAAATCATCCGCGGTTTTATTGCAGACAAGCAAGACGTAATCAACACAGATTTAGAGACCGGAAATGTGACATTTAAGGGCCTAAACCCTGCGCGAGTCGGCGCTGCAATTTCCAAGGAGTTTACTAAGACTACAAATTTTGTGATGAAGCAAACAAGTTTAGAATACAGAAATCCTGAAAATGCCCCTGATGAATTTGAGGTAAGAATGTTAAAGCAATTCAAAACTACAAGGGACAAAGAACCAACATGGAGAGAAGACTTTGACAAAGAAGGTAACAAAACAATCCGGTACATTCTTCCTTTATATATAAAGGAAGAATGTCTGCCATGCCATGGAAAACCTGAATACGAAGGTGAAGTGGATATCACAGGATATAAGAAGGAAGGTTATGAAGCAGGAGAATTAAGAGGGGCAATAAGTATTGCCGCGCCGGCTTCACATCTTGATGCTATAATAAAGACTAATTCGATAATCTTACTCATCATAGGAGTAGTTTCGACTATTTCGGTAATCTTTCTAACGTACTTATTAATCAGAAAATTTATAAGAGTTCCACTTTCCCACACGGTTGCAGCTACAAAAGCAATTGCCGAAGGTGATTTGACAAGAAGGGTTGATATAAGGTCAAGGGATGAATTTGGAGAATTGGCAGAGTCTTTTAATACTATGGCACAATCTATAGAAGAAAAAACCAGGGAACTTGAGAAAACCACTCATAATCTTGAGAAGGCTAATAAGGAACTCAGGGGTCTGGATAAAGTGAAAGACAATATAATAAGAGATGTTTCCCATGAGTTGAAATCTCCGTTGGCCCAATTAAGGCTGGCCCTGGAATTATGGGGAGAGGATGTAAAAGAAGGCAGGAAAGACAAGGACAAGGAGGATATTTTTGACGGCATCATAAAAGATAATATAAAAAGACTTAATAACACTATAGAAAGCATTCTTGAATTAACTTCTCTGGAGTTTGGCAGAGAAGATTACGATAAAGAGTCTCTTCAGTTGAGAGATTTAGTTATTCAGGTAATCAAGAGTTCAACCTTGCTGGCAAGAGAGAAAGGCTTAACTATAAAGAGTGTAATGCCTGAAAAATTACCAAATGTCATTGCAGACAGACAGAGAATTGTGAGAGTAGTTACAAACTTAATTGATAATGCTATTAAGTATACCGAGGAAGGTGAAATTTTGGTTTCACTTCAGCAGAAAGATTCCGGGTTGGAATTTTCAATAAAAGATTCTGGCATCGGTATTAATATTCCTCAGGAACAGCACTATAAGCTGTTTGATAGATTCTATCAGGAGAATGTAGCTACGCCTGGTACCGGTATAGGCCTTTCTATATGTAAGACTATTATAGAAGCTCATGGGGGAAGTATAAGCGTGGAAAGTGAAGGTAAAGGCAGGGGAGCTACCTTTAAGTTTGATTTGCCAATAATGAAGGAGAAGGAATCTTTGGTTACAGATTCATGAACTAATGAAAGGAGAATTAAGAAATGGGTAAGATTATAATGATAGTTGAAGATGAACCGGCGTTTCATGACCTTTACACTATGATGCTGGAAGACACAGATTATGAGATAATTCGTGCATATGATGGAGATGAGGCCCTGTCGAAATTGGAGGAAAAGAAGCCTGATTTAATTATCCTCGATATACTATTGGATCTGGTAACCGGCGATACATTCTTCCTATACATAAAGGGTATGCCTGAATATGCTGATATTCCGGTAATTGTATGTAGCAGCTTTTCCGCAAAGGCTTACAAGAATCTGAAGGAAATGGATCCGAATCTTGTATTTCTTGAGAAGCCTTTTACAAAAGAGCAGATGATTGAGGAAATCAAGGCCAAAATAGGGTAAGAAAGTTGGAAGTGCCCAACCCAGACAAGCTGGAAATTACAAATTACAAGCGTCAAATAACAAACAAACCCCAAATTCAAATAAACGAGATTCAACCCCGCTCATTTACCAAATGTGCGGGGGGGGATTTGAGTTATGCCTGCCTGTGCGTGTCCGCCTGTCTGCATGTGACCTGCCTGCCGCGCTGCGGCGCAGGCAGGCAGGTCGCACAGGCAGGCACGCAGACAGGTAATTTAATAGTATAGGAATTCCCATTTTAAATATAAAAACTAATATAGGTCAGGCATCTTGCCTGACCGCAAGCTACACCGAGGCAGGATGCCTCAGCTATTTTAATTTTCGTTCAAAAAAAACAAGAAATTGCCCGCCTGCCCGCCCGGCAGTGCCGTTCGGACGGGGACCTGTTCGGGCAGGTTCGGCCAAGTCGGCTTAGGAACTAAAGTTGATCTCGGGCTATGCAGCACCATGGTATTATACCTTGTGAGAAAGTCTTATGAGATAACTGATAAGTTTGAAGAAAAAGCTGGACAACCTTGCATAACATGGACAACCGGAATCTTCTACAGCTATTTTGTCACCAACTTGAAGTTTTCCGCCTTCAATGACCCTGCAACGTATGCCTCCCTTGCCATTCATTGCAACCTTTGCTCCAGGGCCAATCTTCTTTTCCATGTTATCGCATGGGTTACATTTTCCTTCTACACGAACAAGTACATGACCCAGACGTAAATTCCGTCCAATCAACTCATCCAGAGCTATACCCCTTGCCATAATCTGCCGCCTGCTTGCACCGGCAGGTATTTCATAGCCGAGTTCGCTGGATACTGTGTCCATAACTTCGGCTTCTACCAGAGTAATTTGTCCAATTTGATATTTTCCCGAACGATAATCACCTTCAATTCCAAAATTTGCACGCACCGTGACGCGGTTACAAGATTCGGCAGCAGCATTTTGCTTCCGCACAATATGAATTGAAATAATTTCAGCCATTTCCTGTTTTCTTTTTGTCCTTATTCTTAATGCCTGATTTTATCATGAGCCAGCCTGCAAAGCAACCGATAACATAATGGGGGAAGTCCCACCATATAAAAGTGGTCCCAATTAAGGTACTACCTATAAATGTAGAGCGAACAGATTCCAGGAATGAAGGATTCCATAATTGCAGAAATTCAAGGAAACAAGTAATCCCCAGGATTGAGCATGCTACCCAAAAGGCAGAAGCATAAGGCAAGAACAAAATTACTACGAAACACCAGAATATTTCATAGAAGATACCACCGGCATAATTATTAAACCACCATGCACCTGGTCCAGCGTAAAACTTACTGGCAAAACCAATTGGAGTTATTATTAATAACGATATGAAACTGCGCAAACGTGTGGCGCTAAACACCCTGAATATCCTTATAAATCGGTCTTTCTCTTTATGAGAATAAAGAATCAAAAAATAGTAATTAAGATTGGTCTGTTTCTTTTGGCCTATATTTGTCTCTTTTCAAGAAATGCAGAAACTCTTTCTCTCCAGTCTTCAGCTTCATATATTTCATCAAATATACCGGCTTCTACTTCTAACTCTTTATCAAAATCTTTTATACATTCCTGCATAGTCATTCTTAAGGCCGATGAAACTGCTATAAATCCTTTTTCTGCAATCTTGTTTGCAACCTTTTTCGCTTCTGTAATAAGCC
>Ga0155342_1051_pt2 | contig 12963 bp, 13 predicted proteins | sample RifCSPhighO2_02_FD_106310 | JGI IMG/M metagenome (GOLD analysis project Ga0155342, IMG submission 106310) | Planctomycetes bacterium RIFCSPHIGHO2_02_FULL_40_12 | reverse complement strand
CCACTTATGCATTTAGACGCTACAATGGAAACCTAAAGGTTTCCGCTACGTCAATGTGCTGAGTTGCCGAAGGCCTAATTTAATAGTATAGGAATTTCCATTTTAAGTCTGTTGGAGTTAAGTCTTCCTGCCCGCCCGGCCATGCCGTTCGGACGGGTACCTATTCGGGCAGGTTCTGGCAGGTACCGTTCGGTACGGGCGGGAAGGGTAAAATCCAGAAAGGAGTTAAGGCCATGCCAGTCGCCTGAGGACGACCCTGTAGGTAGCTCACAGATCCGACTCAGTCGGGAGAGGCATATCCGCCGTGGCGGAGAGGCAGATTTGCTTTCGGCACGACTTTAGCCTTTTAATTTATGAGGCAGTATTTGCTTTTTGTAGTCTCCGCCTTTATTCTGTATTGTAATTATAAATTGACGTCATGGTCTATAGAGTATATAATGCAACTCATTCAAGATCTTTTATAGGATTTTAGCGAGGGTATTTAGCAAGACGGCATTTCTTTGTGGCGGTGTAGCTCAGTTGGTTAGAGCAGCGGAATCATAATCCGCGAGTCCGGGGTTCGAGTCCCTGCACCGCTACCACGTCTTTTAGAATATACGCCATGATTTAACACAGGTAAGACTTTCATTGTTATAACTTGCTTGTTGTTCTATTACGTTAAGAATATTCTTTTATTAATTCATTTTATAATTTTTTATTGACAAAGATATGGCTTAGTAATAGTATTTTGCAATGCCACAAAAATTCCTGGTGGATATGGATTCAATTGATTTAAATGAGATAGCGGCAGATATTGAGGGAATCAGGGCCGTAGTTCCACACCGTTATGAGATGGAACAGTTAAATGGAATAATCAGATACGATCCAGAGAACAAAATAATTATTGGATTTAAGGATGTAAAAGATGATGAGTTTTGGGTACGCGGGCATATCCCCGGCCGCCCGCTCTTCCCTGGTGTATTGATGGTGGAAGCGGCTGCGCAGCTGTGTACCTATTATTTTAAGAGCTCTTTGCAAAGTGATAAATTTTTTGGTTTCGGCGGTATTGAAAAAGTTAAGTTTCGAGGTCAAGTGACCCCTGGAAATAAACTGATTATTATTGCGAAGAATACAGAATTAAGAGCCAGAAGAGCTATCTTTGATACACAGGGAATAGCAAATGGTAAACTTGTATTTGAAGGTGAAATAATTGGCATGGCAATGTAAAAGGGGTTGTTGACGATATATTTTTTGGGTTATTTTTCCTTTTAAGAAAGGGGGGTTTATGAATAAGCAGGATTTAGTTGAAGCTGTGGCAAAAGAGTTAGGCACATCAAAAGCTGAGGGTGAGAGAGTTGTAAAGGCTGTATTATGTGGTATCAGCACGGGTGTAAAGAAAGATAAAAGTGTCCAGCTGATAGGGTTTGGTACTTTTTCGGTAAAGAAAAGGAAAGCCCGAACTGCGAGAAACCCTCAAACCGGAGAAGCAATTAAAGTCAAAGCCAGCAGGACAGTAGGTTTTAAAGTAGGCAAGAAATTCAAGAATATGGTTTAAACCTTGTCAATATTGTCGTGAGCCTCATCTTTTAAGTAAAGACGTAATAACGTGGCAACCCCATAGTTAAGCGCTTTTAAGTAGTAAGTAATTTTTATCTGAGTAAACTTGGTTGATAGGTACTTGCTCAGGGAAGTGCCTATCAACCCCTTTTCTTCTTTGCTGTTGTTCATTCTTGATATCCGGCCTCTAACATACATATCAATTTCTTACCGTCCTTTCTGTATTTATCTTTTAAACAGGCGAATATAAATGGGAAAATTATTTGGAACAGATGGAATAAGAGGAGTGGCGAATATATATCCAATGACCCCTGAAATGGTATTGAATGTAGGAAAAGCTACTGCCCATGTTTTCAAAGAGAAATGCGGAAAGAGAAAACCTGAATTTGTCATAGGGAAAGATACCAGGTTGAGCGGTTACATGATTGAAAACGCCCTGGCATCCGGGATTGTATCAGTGGGCGCAGATGTTCTGCTTGTTGGCCCTATGCCCACGCCCGCTATTGCACATCTGACTAAGTCGTTAAATGCCGATGCCGGTATTGTACTCAGCGCTTCACACAATCCTGCGGAAGATAACGGAATAAAGATTTTTAGTGGTGATGGATATAAGCTCCCTGATGATGTTGAGAATGAGATTGAAAAATATGCCCTGTCAGAAAGAATAAGGACAGAACATGTAAAAGGAGGGTTGATCGGGAAGGCACATAGGGTTGATGATGCAAAAGGAAGATATATAGAATTTGCTAAGGCTTCTGTAAAGAGCATGAGCCTGAAAGGATTAAAAATTGTACTGGATTGCGCTAATGGCGCTGCATACAATACCGCACCGCATATATTAAGTGAGCTTGGGGCAGAGGTTATTGTACTTAATGACAGGCCGGACGGATTGAATATAAATCTGGATTGCGGCGCATTGCATCCTGAAAAGATGATAGAAGTTGTAATAAAAGAAAAGGCGGATATCGGGATAGCGTTAGATGGTGATGCTGACAGAGTAATAGTATGTGATGAAAAAGGAAGATGTGTTGACGGCGACCACATCATTGCAATATGTGCTATTGATATGAAGGAGAAGGACGCTCTCAGGAAAAACAGTGTCGTCGTTACCATCATGGCTAATAAAGGCTTTGATATTGCAATGGAAAAGGCAGGAATAAAAGTTGTTAAGACAAAGGTGGGTGACAGGTATGTTGTTGATGAGATGAGGAAAAAAGGATATGTTTTAGGAGGAGAGCAGTCCGGACATATAATATTCACAGATTATACAACGACAGGGGATGGAATGGTCTCAGCTTTACAACTGTTGAGAGTTATGAAAGAAAGAGGCGCAAAGTTGAGTAAACTGGCGGAGTGTATGACATCGCTGCCGCAGGTGCTTGTTAACATTGTAGTAAAGGGAAAAAAAGATATTAACAAGCTGAAAGTAAATAATAATATCAAAAGCGCCGAATTAAAGTTGGGGGAAAAAGGAAGAGTGCTTGTCCGTTATTCAGGGACACAGAATCTATGCAGAATTATGATTGAAGGCGAGAATAAGAGAGAAATCCATAAAGTAGCAAATGATATTGCGAAAGCTATGAAGAAAGAGATAGGGGCCTGATATGATACAAGCCGTAATCATGGCTGCCGGTAAGAGTACGAGGACGTTGCCGTTGACACTTACCAAACCTAAACCATTACTCAAGGTAATGAATAAAGAGATAATAAAGCACAACCTGGATGCCTTGCAGGGATTGGTTGATGAAGTTATCGTGATAGTTGGATACAGGAAAGAGATGATAATAGATGAAATAGGCCACAAGTATGGGAAATTAAAGATAAGATATGCTGAGCAGAAGAGACAGTTGGGCACAGGACATGCACTGAAATATGTTGAGCAATTGATTAAAGATAGGTTTATAGTTATAGGCGGTGATGATATTTTTTCCAGGAAGGACATAAGGGCATGTTTGAAGCATAAATATGCTGTCCTGGGATGTAAGGTTGAAGACCCGGGCAGGTTTGGTGTCTTTGTTGTGAAAGGCAGAGAGGTCAAAAAGGTTGTTGAAAAACCTGAAAGGTTTATTTCAGACATAGCTAATACAGGGTTATATGTTTTTGATAAATCAGTGTTTAAGATTAAGCTCAGAAAAAGCCGGAGAGGAGAATATGAGATAGTTGATTATATAAATGCGCTTGCAAAAAAAGAGAAAGTTGTGTGTGAAAAAGTAAAAGGGCACTGGCTGTCTGTGGGATATCCATGGGATTTAATTGAAGCAAACAGCGTCCTGGTTTCCGAAATAAAGAATGACATAAAGGGAAAAGTAGAAAAGAATGTTATAATAAAGGGAAGGTTAAAAGCAGGAAAAGGCACAGAAATCTTGTCCGGAACATATATAAAAGGAAATGTCGTCATTGGCGAAAATTGCAGCATCGGGCCCAACTGCTATTTAAGAGGAAACACGTCTATTGGAAATGGCTGTCATATCGGACAGGCGGTTGAGATAAAAAACAGTATAATTATGGATAATGCAAAGGTCCCACATCTCTCTTATATTGGAGACAGTGTTATTGGAGAAAATAGTAACCTGGGAGCCGGGACAATAACGGCTAATTTAAGACATGATAATAATAATGTGAGATCTGTAGTGAAGGGAAAACTGGTTGATACAGGCAGAAGAAAATTTGGGGCTATAATTGCGAATGACGTTCACACAGGCATAAATACAACGATCTATCCCGGAAGAAAAATCTGGCCGGGAATAGGCACAAAGCCCGGCGAGATTGTTGATAAAGATAAGAAGGCTTGATTATATGAAGATAATTCAGTTGCCCGATACTATTATTAATTTTCGTTATTCTTCAAGAGATCTGAAATTTTAGTAATATACGTATAAGGCTCGCTGTCATTGATTTCAGATTTGTAGAAATTGTAATGCCTGCCGTGTTTCATTAATGCAGTGGACATGCCAAGCCTCTTTCCCACTTCAATCTCGTCTTTAATCTTATCGCCGACACAAAGGACATGTTCCGGTACTAAATTATACTTAATTAGAATTTCCTTAAAACATTTCTCTTTTCCCAGGGGGTTATCTGTTATGATTATTTCGTCAAATACATTTTCCAGTCCCAAAACTTTTATCTTCCTTTCCTGCCATTCTTTTTTACCCAGGGTGACGAGAAATAACTTATAGCCGATTCTTTTCAGTTCGTTAATTGCATCTATTGCGTCAGGAAATAAAATGGCGTCTTCCACCTCAAGGGTATTGATAGTATTGGAAATTTCCCTGCAGAACTCTTCTGGAAGATTGTATAGATTGGCGATTTCACGGGAGATGTCGGCTTTTGGGCCAAGACGTTCTTCAAGTTCCAGTTGTAATCTTAACGCCTCTGCTTCGGAGCATTTGATCGCCTTCGATATGATTTTTGAGGCAAGTTTTTTGCTTTTTAAAACCAGCGTTCCACTGCAATCATATAGCGTGTCGTCCAGGTCAAATATGATTGCCTTAATCCGGTTTGACAACAAAGACATAAGTTTGGGAATTATTAGGTATTTTTAAAAGGTTATAAGTGTTTATTGTGCATATATCCTGCATATAGAATCTGCCAGCTTTTCAGGATCGTGTCTTATTAAGTCCTGCTTTTCCCACAGCACTCTTTTTTGTTCAATATTTTCAATTAAATCAGTGACCACTACTGCGACATTATTTTTCCCTAAATTTTCATCAAGGGCTACAATATCAGCGCCTTCTTTTCTATATTTTCCGATTATTTCTTGACGCGGAAAATTGTTATTGACGAGCACATAATCCAGGATTTCCTCTCCAAGATACTTTATAACTGCTTTAATGTGATCCGATGCGGTGTAATTGTCTGTTTGTCCTGGTTGTGTAACAATATTACACAGGTATATCTTTACGGCTTTTGTACTCTGCAGAGCGTCCTTTATACCTCCTACAAGAAGGTTGCTTATGACGCTCGTGTAAAGGCTTCCTGGGCCGATTACGATTATGTCTGCTTTTTCGATTTCACTGATTGCGTCTGGCGGGCATTCGACATCATTCGATTTCAGAAAGACCCTTTCGATAGGCGCTTTTCGTGGGGCGCGCACATTAAACTCTTCTTCTACAACCGAGCCGTCCTTTAATTCTGCGCAAATGTGAGTACTTGTAAGTGTGGAAGGCAGGACTTTTCCTTTGATTGTCAGTATCTTACTTGCCTTTTTTATCGCCTGATCAAAACTGCCTGTTATGTCTGTTAATGCGGCCATCAATAGGTTGCCAAGGCTCATTCCGTTAAGTGAGCCTTTATTAAAGCGGTATTGAAAAAGCTGGTATAAATCCTTTTCCTGCTCCTCCGTTTCTGAAAGCGCAACCAGGCAGTTTCTCACATCTCCGGGAGGCAATATGCCGTATTCTTCTCTTATGATGCCGGAACTTCTGCCGGAATCTGTAACTGTTACAATTGCCGTCAGGTTTTCGCTGTATGTTTTCAATCCTTCAAGCGCTATTGGAAGCCCTGTGCCGCCGCCAATGGCCAATATCTTTAAATTGTCATGTGTCTTCCCGATATCTTTCAATTTGAGCAAAGTCGGCAGTTGGAAAAATCTTTTTATCTTGTAATCGGGCTTATTTGCGCTGTCGTAAGCCGTTTCCTCTTTAAACCTTCCGTGTAACATTTGGACTGTTACCATTCCTTTGGATTTTGCAATTCTAAGCTCTTCCCTCACCCGGTCTCCAACGACAACAACATTCTGCGGAGACAGTGAATACTTTCTGACAATCGCCTCAAAGCAGTCCTCCATTAACAGGCCAACTTCCTGGTCGTTAATTATTATTTCATCAAAGTAAGGTTTCAGGTTAAGCAGTTCTATCTTTTTATGTTGTCTTTCATGAATTCCTGTTGTCAGCAAAAACAGCTTGTATTTATCCTGTGCTAATTTTTTTAAAGTTGGCACAACATCCGGGAAGAGTTGTATATCGGTCACTTCATTGCTGTTATAAGCCTTCAGGGCAGAGCGAACAAGTTCATGGCCTTTATTAAATTTATTTGATATTTCATTGAAAACAGGATAATACGGTCCATGCTTTTCTGATAATTTTTTCTGCAATAAATACGCTTCTTCCTCTGTGCACGGCAGCCCGGCATCAACCATTGCTTTTGCAGCACGTTTTCGCGATGCTTCAAGCAGCGAACCGGTACAATCGTATAGTGTATCATCAAGATCAAATATAATTGCTTTCATAGTTTCCTTCTTTGGGAAAAACCAAATTGTGTTCGTTTAAAATGACATAAGATTTGACGGGATTACTTACTCTACCTTTAAGTTTTTAATTTCAGGAGGAAAATCAACTTTGCTGCCAACGGTAATTCCGTTTTTTCTGAACCAGCCTTCTTCCATTTCAAGTGCGAATCGCACTTCAGCCTTTGATGTATGACTTGTTAAACTGTATGGAGCCATAGGCTCTATCTGTGTAATTGTTCCACTGGAATTTATGAAGGCAATAGAGAGAGGAATTCTTGTATTTTTCATCCAAAATGACAAATTTTGTTCCTGTGGATAGATAAATAACATACCGTGATCGCTGTCTAATTTGTCCCGAAACATTAAGCCTATTGTACGTTCTTTTTGCGTAAATGCAACTTCTACGCGGGGTTTTTTGTTATGTATATTTAACTCGTATGTAATTTCGTCTGATATATTGGAATGACCGGTACAACTCCAGAGAGTTGGAGTGAGTACTAAAAGAAGGACGTTTCGAAAGTAGCTGCTTCTCGCGATGCGGGATGATAATTCCATAAGGTAGTTATTTTGCAGGAGAAATCACAGAATTTGCAGGGCCTCTGAATTTAGCAACCGGGTTTACTATAGCAAGCCCCCGATAATATGTAACCAGCCCGTTAACAACTTTTGTAATTATCTTATTAAAGGAGGTCCTTTCCCTTGCTCTTTCCAGCTTTATTTCCGGCCCCTTTTCATCAGTTATTGGTATCATTTTAACGTTACCGAAATCCATCTTTAACATATTTATCATTCCACCATCCCCCTCCATTTGCTTGACTATTTCGGCAGAGGGTAAAGCCGCAATGTAAGAAAGCGGGTATGTATAGTCTCTATAATTGTCTTTTTGTATATATGCTTCACCTTCAATTGCCAGTGTCTCCAGATATTCTCTAACAGTGTTGAGCTTTGTTTCATTAACGTCTTCTTCTTTGACCTTTGTAGTCTTTTCCCTGAAAGGGTTAATCCCCCCTGTTATAACTGTTTTGGCAATAGTTCCCTGAGACTGAAATGTATTTACGTTAATTTGTATATGTTCAGAATCGATGAATTGAAATGAAAAAACGTCCTTTGTTTTTTCATCATATATTGATGAATTGGTGAATTTAATGTTAACATTGTGTATTTCCAGTTCCGGTATCAGTATTTCAAGAGGGAGGATTATTTTTGATACAGTCATTGCACCAGGAATTACATTGCCACTCCTGTGAATTTCATTCTTATCGTTTGTTATTTCAACAAATCGTTCTCCTGCTGATTTTTGTATAACATAATCATGATGCATCAAAAATTTGTCGAAAACATATAGTCTTTCCTCACCGTTACCATTTTCTCCATGTCTTAAACTTGGCGAACGCGTATGTGCCCTGGTGTCTCTGAAATATATCGAATCCTGTAGGAAATCTTCGAGCTTGTTTAACGGTACGCTAAAAAAAGGCTGGCGAGTTTTATCCATAATCGTGTAACTCAAATAATTATATACTTATATATAAGAGCATGAGATTTCTAAAATTAAAATACTATGAGAAATTTTAGTTTAAAAATAAAAATAAGTCAAGATGTTATTTTTATGTTGTTTTTATGTATAAAGCCTGATCGGTGAACAGATTAGATACCCATCGGTTTTGAGCGACAGCGAAACAATACATTTCTTATCGCATTGAACATATCAATCTTTAGTGTTTTTTTGTTTATTTTAAACTATTACAAAAAGAGGGTATTGCTTAAGCATTATAAAGATTTGTGACCTGACTGCCGGTGGACCAAGCTTAATTCCTTTGATATTAATAGGTTAGAATGTTGTATCTCCAGGAAATTGGTTTTACACGGAGAGAGAATTTTGTATACAAAATAAGAAATTAACACAACAAAGTATTATTATGTTATATGTGTGGAGTATTTAATAATTTTGGGCAACATCCCCTATTCATTATCCAAAAAAAATTGAATTGCGAATATGAGATGAAAACTTAGAAACTGGAGACGGATGAGTTTTTATTTCTTGATCATCAACTTTCTTGCCTTTTCAGGGTCTATTTGAGTGACATTCAAAACCCTTTGCATAGAGCCGGGCCGGGCTTTTGATACGATCACTTCGGCATTTGGCAAAGATTTCGCCTTACTGCTTCTTACCGTCAACTGTGCGGCTGTTTTCAGTTTTTCATCATTAATTTCACCTCTGATAATAGCTAACGGCCCTGGTATATCTTTTAATTCCAGTAAGAAATCCCGGTCTGTTGCCAGATTTTCTACTGCCTGATTTTCATCTTCCCTTCGGCTGACAACTACTTTTGTCTTGTCATCAAGGCGAAAATGTCTTCCCACCTTTAACAATTTAACATCGTTCAGGTCGGGATCTCCGTGATTAATCGAGTCCCTCATCCTGTTGGCAAATTCAGGGTCGGTGAGGAGACATCCTCCTGATGCGCACGGATAATCGGTCATCTGAAAAATATCAGCGAGTTGTATCTGGTCTTTTCGTGAACGTCCCTTAATTTCAAGCAATTCATCCCTGTTGACCAGGCCAGTCTTTTCCGGAATTGTTGGTTCAAGATGTTTTGCACAGAGGGGCCTCAGGACAAACCCCGTTAAACCCGCCTCTCTGTCAATTGTTTTCATGGCTTCTTTTCTCTGTGACATAGGGCGCTGACCAAGAACCTCGCCCGTTATTATAAAATCCGCTCCGATTTCTCTCATATATTCTCCGGCAGCCCGAAAGATATTTATGCGGCAGTCTATACAGGGATTCATGTTTTTGCCGTAACCATGTTTTGGCTTCTTCACGATCTCCAGGAAACTGCGGGTTGTATTTATAACCTTAACCGGTATCCCGAGTTTTTCAGAAACCTTTACTGCTTCCAGCTTACAATTACCCTTGGACGTGCAAAGACAGAAAACCGTGGTAAAGTTCAGGGCAATAACATCGATTCCCTGTTTTTTAATTACGTGTATGGCCAGAGTACTGTCCAGCCCTCCGGATAATAAGGCAAGCGCTGTTGTCATATCTAATTGTTTATTTTAAAAAAGTTAACGTAAGAAACTGTACCGATTTGTGAAAAACCGTGAAATTACAGTTTTGGTTATCGTACACAAAATAATTGTATTATAGAAGAAAGTCATTTTATCAAATAAAAGGTTTTGACACAAATATAAATCAGTGATAAACTCAACTTGCTTCATTTTCCAGCCATAGATGGCAAAGAAAAAGTGAAAAAAGATGGAATCCGCCCAGTCCCCGCCAGAATGATTGTCGCCAGCCAATCCGACAACGTCATTCTGGCGGGTGTCGAATAGGACGGGGGAAGGCGAAAAAACCCTGCTTTCGCAGGGAGTCCAGGGGGATCTAGTAAAATGGACAGATTGCCAATAGCTTCAGGAAGCTTTTATCCTGGTAATAAAGAAGAATTAGTAAGCGTGCTTAAGACGCACATGGACAATAGCCTGGAAAAACGGAAAGCCCTTGGCGCAATCTCTCCACATGCCGGTTATGTGTATTCCGGCAGCGTAATGGGAAGCGTTTTTTCAAGAATCGATGTACCTGATACGGTTGTAATATTGGCGCCAAATCATACTGGAAGAGGAACACCTTATTCAATCTGGCCGGAAGGATGCTGGAGGACACCACTCGGCAAAACATCAACAGACGATGAACTTGTCAATGAAATACTCAATTCGTGTGAACTGATCGAGAAAAATGAAACCGCTCATACAAACGAACATTCTGCTGAAGTTATACTGCCATTCCTGCAATATAGTAATCCACAGGTTAAGATTGCCGTTATAGTAATCAGGTCGGGCAATCTTGAGGAATTAAGAATGATTGGCAAATCTATTGGAGATGTTCTTAAGAAAATCAGGCCGGACGCCCTCGTTGTCGCATCGTCGGATATGACCCACTATGAGTCTCAACAGTCTGCCGATAAGAAAGATAAATCTGCAATAGCAGAAATTGTTGCCTTGAGGGAAGAAGGGCTCCATAGAGTCGTTCGGGAACTGGATGTCAGTATGTGTGGAGTCAGTCCCGTAATCTCAATGCTGGTTTGTTCAAAGGAAAGGGCCGCCACAAAGGCAGAATTAATCAGGTATGAAACCAGTGGAGAAGTTACCGGTGATTACGACCAGGTAGTCGGATATGCCGGTGTAATAGTTGAGTAATTAAAATAGGTGTCATAATATTTGTTGACTTTAAACTAAATTTTAACTAAAATACTCAAAAATTGAGACTTATCAAGAGTGGTGGAGGGACTGGCCCTGAGAAACCACAGCAACCGGTCTTGACGGAAAGTCAGGATGTCGGTGCTAACTCCTACCTGTTAGGGGAAGATAAGATAAGGATACTGTGGAGCCTCTTCTTATCTTATGGATAAGAAGAGGCTTTTTTATTTATATCCTGGAGGCAAAAATGAGTTTTGTTAAAGGTCTTAAATGCAGAGAATGCGGGAAAGATTACCCAAAGGAAGCTCTTCATGTTTGCAGCTTCTGCTTCGGCCCTCTGGAAGTGGATTACGAATATGAAAAAATAAAAAAAGTGATCAGCAGAGAAAAGATTGAATCACGAGGGAAAACCATGTGGAGGTATAAGGAACTTTTACCCCTTGATGGCGAGCCCACCGTGGGAATGCAAGTCGGTTTTACGCCGTTAGTTAAGGCAAATAACTTAGCTAAAAAGCTTGGCGTTGATGAACTATATGTGAAAAATGATTCAGTAAATTTTCCCACATTTTCTTTCAAAGACAGAGTAGTATCTGCGGCCCTTTCCAAGGCCAAAGAACTCGGCTTTAGAACAGTTGCATGCGCTACAACCGGCAATCTGGGAAACTCTGTCGCCGCACAGGCGGTACAAGGCAACCTTGAAAGCTATATCTTTATGCCTGCCAATTTAGAACAGGGAAAGGTTATAGGTACCTCAATTTATGGAACAAACGTAATTGGCATAAACGGCAATTATGATGGCGTAAACAGGATGTGTTCAGAGATTGCAGATAAATACGGTTGGGCCTTTGTAAACATCAACATCCGTCCCTATTACGCCGAAGGATCTAAAACATACGGTTACGAAATTGCAGAGCAGCTTGGGTGGAAGGCTCCCAAACACGTGATTGTACCTATGGCAGGCGGTTCACTGATAATTAAGATAGGTAAAGCAATAAAGGAAATGGCAAAATTAGGGTTGATTGATGATTCTGATACAAGTCTTTATGGCGCTCAGGCTTCCGGTTCTTCACCGATATCAACCGCAGTTAAAAACAGAAGCGATGTGATCATACCTGTTAAACCGCATACGATAGCGCATTCTATCGCTATTGGAAATCCTGCAGACGGATATTACTCTGTTAAAGCCATTAATGATAGCGGCGGATGTGCTGAGGATGTTTCTGATGATGAGCTGGTTGAGGGAATAAAACTCCTGGCGTCTACGGAAGGTATTTTTACTGAAACGGCGGGAGGCGTAACCGTGGCCGTAACAAAAAAACTTATAGAGCAGGGTAAGTTACCGAGAGATGAGTCAATCGTCATATGTATTACAGGGAACGGCCTGAAAACACTGGAAGCAGTAATAGATAAAGTAGAAAAACCACCCGTCATTGAGGCAAACATAGAAGAATTTAATGCACTCATGGAAAAAAGAGAGGTTTGCACTGCATAAATTCTCCTCTTTCCTCTTGCTAAGAATAGTTTTAAACTCCTTATTGACAATGTATACGAGATTAAATAAAATGCAAAGCAAGTCCAGTAAAAAATTAAGAATAATATTTCAGAGATAACTTATTTAAAAGAAAGAGGTATCGTCATGCCGGTTAAAGTAAGAATCCCTACTCCATTAAGGTCATTAACAAAAGGAGAAGAAGAAGTTACTGTAGAGGGCAAATCCATTAAAGAAGTGATTGATAATCTCGAAATTAATTACAACGGATTTAAAGAGCGGCTTTGCGATGAAAACGGACAAATTAGAAGGTTTATCAACTTTTACCTTAATGATGAAGATATAAGGTTTAAAGATAATCAGGACACCCCGGTTAGTGATGGAGACCAAATTTCAATAATACCGGCAATCGCAGGGGGCGTTAGTTAGTTGAAAGTCCATGGAGGGATCAAACTTAATTTTTCTTAGATATATTTTATCAGGTTATTATTATTTTTGATGTTCTTCAATTAACTCCTTT
>Ga0155342_1134_pt1 | contig 12974 bp, 10 predicted proteins | sample RifCSPhighO2_02_FD_106310 | JGI IMG/M metagenome (GOLD analysis project Ga0155342, IMG submission 106310) | Planctomycetes bacterium RIFCSPHIGHO2_02_FULL_40_12 | reverse complement strand
AAGTACTGCTTTGGTTAGGAACTTGACGGAATGTTATGATTCAATAATCAGATGCAGTGTCACTTCCCTTTTATCCTTGTAAGGATAAATTGGGAATAATGGTCAGGGGGAGGGTGATGGGGTCACGTCTCCCCTTGACTGCTTTCCTTTTCAGTTTTGCGTGTTGTTATCAGGACAATAATGGATGGTTCCCTGGTTTCACTATTCAAAACCAGGAAACAGATAAATTCATTCCCTCGTCAACTGCCTGTATTTCATCCGATGCGGCTGATCGGCGGCCTTTCCAAGCCTCTTTTTCCTGTCTGCTTCGTATTCTGAAAAATTACCTTCAAACCACTTCACAGTACTGTCGCCTTCAAAGGCCAGTATATGTGTGGCAATGCGGTCGAGAAACCAGCGATCGTGCGAAATGATGACTGCACAGCCGCCAAAATGATCAAGGGCCTCTTCCAGGGCGCGCATGGTATTGACGTCCAGATCATTTGTGGGTTCGTCCAGGAGCAGTACATTGGCGCCGCCCTTGAGCATGCACGCAAGGTGGACGCGGTTACGCTCTCCGCCTGAAATCACATTTACCTTCTTCTGCTGGTCAGATCCAGAGAAATTAAAACGTGCAACGTATGCACGGGAGTTTACCTCGTGATTTCCAAGCTGAATCGTATCCCTGCCTCCTGAAATAATCTCCCATATTGTCTTTCCCGGATCAAGGGTATCGCGTTCCTGATCGACGTAGGCAAGTTTGGCAGTGTCACCGACCTTAAGAGTGCCGGAACTGGGCTTTTCCATGCCGGTTATCATCTTAAAGAGTGTCGTTTTCCCAGCGCCGTTCGGGCCTATTATGCCGACAATGCCACCCGCTGGCAGAGAAAATGACATACCCTCAAAGAGGAGGCGGCCTCCATATGCCTTACTTACATCTTCCACTTCTATAACCACATTTCCAAGGCGCGGCCCTGGTGGGATATACAACTCAAGGTCTTTTTCCTGTTTTACAGAATCCTGGTTTAAGAGTGATTCGTAGGCATTAATGCGCGCCTTTGCCTTTGCATGACGTCCTTTAGTAGACATGTGAATCCATTCCAGTTCCCGTTGCAGGGTTTTCTGCCGTTCCGTTTCACTCTTCTCTCCCTGTGCAAGACGGTTCTGTTTCTGTTCGAGCCAGGAAGAGTAGTTGCCCTTCCAGGGAACACCCATTCCCCGATCAAGCTCTAAAATCCAGCCTGCTACATTATCAAGGAAATAACGGTCATGCGTAACGGCAATCACAGTGCCTGCATACTGCTGAAGATGATGTTCAAGCCATGCCACGGTCTCGGCATCCAGATGATTGGTAGGTTCATCCAGGAGCAGGATATCCGGTTTCTGTAATAAAAGCCTGCACAACGCCACGCGTCTTTTTTCTCCACCTGAGATAACCTTGATGGGCGTATCTCCTGGAGGACAGCGTAGTGCATCCATGGCCATTTCCAGACGCGATTCGATATCCCAGGCGTTCTGTTTCTCGATCTTTTCCTGCAGTTCACCCTGGCGTTCCAGAAGTTTATTCATCTCATCGTCAGACATGGGTTCGGCAAATTTCCCGCTGATCTCGTTGTATTCATTGACAATATCAACAATCTCCTGCATCCCTTCTTCCACAACGGCCTTGACGGTTTTCTCTGAATCAAGTAACGGTTCCTGCTCAAGATATCCTACCGTATATCCGGCGGAGAGTGAGGCTTCTCCATTATAATCCTTATCAACGCCCGCCATAATACGCAGAAGCGAACTCTTCCCTGACCCGTTTAATCCCAGAACGCCTATCTTGGCGCCATAAAAATAGGAAAGGGATATGTCCTTAATCACGGTTTTCTTGTCGTAAGATTTACTGACCTTCATCATTGAATATATAATCTTTTCAGACGTATTACTCATTAGCATAATCCTCAATATTTTTATTATTAAAGCGTAGTTATGATCTTCTATTTGATACAAGCTGATGCATATATGCCCCCCGATGGAAAAGAAATAAGACGATATGGTTTATGACTCCATCAAACATCAGTTTATAACGTGGCTCTAAATCTGTCCCCTCAATTTTGCCCAAACCATTCCTAAATATTCATGGACGGCTATCTCTGATTTGCGTAATGCACCGGAACCGGGGAAAAATGAATTTATACCAATCTTTCCTTTTGTCACCAGATAATCGGCAGGGGCAGGGATGGGGTTCATCCCGAGCTTCTTAAATAAGGCCATAGATCTAGGTATATGATATGCCGATGTAACTAATATAAATGGTTTGTCGCCAACAATTGTTTTTATTAAACGAGCTTGATCTTTTGTATCTCTGGAATCAGATTCCACCACTATATCATCTTCATCTACACCAATAGCTTTTGCAAAATCGGCCATACCTATTGCTTCAGGATAAGACTCGCTTCCGCTTCCGCCAGAGAGAACAAGTCTGCTGCCCGGATTTTCCCGATATATTAGAATTCCCTCTATTACACGTATCAACGTAAGATCACTTAACAGACTTGTTATTGGAATTTTGCTATCGTATCCAATGCCGCCTGCAAGTACTACAACGTATTCCGCAGGATGGTGTTCCTGTACAGCACCTTCCACAGGTATACCGGACGTATATGCATGATGTTTATGTTCAAGCCGGGCAATAAAATAGTTTGGTATTGGGTTGTAGCTGAGTATAGCCAGAGTACATATCCCGACTGAAACCAGGAACTTACCGGACTTTTGCCTCTTTGTGAACAAAATAAGAAATAATCCAACAAACGAGATTATCAGGCACAAAGGTATAGGGAGAAAGAAAGGAGAAATTATTTTCTTAAAAAGAAACATATCTATTTTCCAGCACAGGTAAATTAAGTGTTTAGGGTAAAAACAATATAAACTTTGTTACCGGCACGGTCAAGCTTCAATTTCAGGCCAGGTTTTTCATTGAAATTACTCACAATAATTGTTAGTTGTTTATGGAAAGAGGGAGGTTAGATGGAAAGATACCCGATTGATCTGAAAAATTTGAAAAAGGAGGTCCGGATAGATTATTTTAAAAGCTCCGGACCAGGCGGGCAGCATAAAAATAAGACAATGTCTTGTGTAAGGTTATACCACAAGTCCACCGGTATAAGGGTAATTGCTACAGAATCACGTTCACAGATAAAAAACAGGGAACTTGCTTTTAAAAGACTCCAGGTAAAGTTAATGGAGTTAAATATCAAAGATAAAGAACGCATCCCTACGAAAAAGCCCGGTTATGTAAAGAAGCAAATACTGCAAAATAAGAAGAAAAGATCTCAAAAGAAACAGTCAAGAAAAGGGGTTTCAGGAAATGGAATTGAATTGTATGGCTGAAATATTTTGCAAAGACGGCTTTAAAAGCCGTTGACAGTTGAATTTTATTTAAATAGAATAAACTTATATCTGTATAAATCTATGGATGATGCATCCATTGTGCTTCTTGCCATAGCGTGGTTCTGCATGTTTTAATAACAAAAATTACAATTATAAAATGATGAAAATTTCTATGTCTTCCTGGAAAATGGTTAAAGGTTTAGCAGTTTTGCTTTTAATTTCGTTATTTGCTGCAGGATGTTTCTCCAGCAACGGTAAACGAAGAACTACGGGAGAAGAGCCTTTCTTTCAAAACGAAGAAGGGCTTGCAGAACACGGCAAGAAAAAGGCATTGGATAGAATCTACCAGATTGATCCGGGAGATAAAGTGTTTGAGGTCTCGGATAAGTTTTATACCGATCCGCCCAGGAAAATCGCAATACTACCATTTGATAATCTGGTGGGTGGCAATTATATACTGAATTCCGTTCCTATCCCCAGGTTCAGCGATAAGGAAGAGGATAGCTGGAACTGGACTTATGCAAATAGATTGAGGAGGTTTTTCTTCGGCCATTTTGCCGCCAGAGAATTTGTAGATATAGAACTGATGTATGTTGATAAGATGCTGCAGGAACTAGGGATTTTAACGCCCAATGACTTATATAAGATGCCGGTTCAGGAGCTGGGCAGGATACTCGGCGCAGATGCACTGATTTATGGCAGAGTAACAGACTACAAAAACTCCTATTACGCGCTTTTCAAACAGATTCGGATTGGCCTGCATATCAAATGTGTTTCCACGGAAGATAGCAGTATATTTTTTGAAGGTGAGCAGATAAGGCATGATAATGACATCCGTGTAGCAACAAATCCACTTGATTTCGTAATCGCTTCGTTCCAGAATTCTATGAGCATGAGAGACGTTTACGCCGCAAGGGCAAGCGAGGAAGTAACCCGCGAATTAGTTATAAGAATTCCCCTTGTTACGTCATTTATTGAAGAGGAAGATCAGCGTATCAAAGATAGAATCAACAGTAAACTATCATATCTGCCAACATCGGACACCGGAGTGCTTAACGAAGATAAAAGCGGCAATACAGCCTCACCGCCTGTTCAGGTCAAAACACAAACAGATTCTCCTGAACCTCCTTTACCAAGAGAGCATTTTTCAGTGGGTATGCAATAGAGTTTCAGACTGTAAGTTAAAAGGGGGCAAGTTTTCATTACGTCTCGCTGCTTGACGAAATTATTCATTCCAATAGTCAGGCATTGCCAGTGAATCCGGAAATATTTTATCATATAGTAATCCGGCAGCAATCCCGCCAGACACTGGTCCAAGCCACCAGATAAAATGATAGTCAAAATGCCATGATGCCACTGCGGGGCCAAAAACACGCGCCGGGTTAAGAGCACCGCCACTTATTGTATAGGCAACCAATGCCCCAAACAAGTACACCAGACCAATAGCGACTCCGGCAAGAATTTTTGATGTTTTCTTGTCAACAGCAGTTGCATATATTGTAAATACAAATAAGAAGGTTATTATGGCTTCTATACATACGGCCTTCCAGAATCCAACTCCCTTCCCTAAAGCGCATGTACCTAAATGAACGGTGCTAACTGCATCCGGAAATAATATTCTCAGGAGAAATCCCGCAATTACAGCGCCCAGCAATTGAGATATTATGTAAAAGGCCGATGTGCCCGCATCCATCCTCCCCGTGAACAGGAAAGAAATCGTTACTGCTGGATTTATGTGAGAGCCTGAAATATAACTTGCAGCGTATACAACGGCAACAACCACAATTCCAAATACAACTATAGCCCCCGCATAGTCTGTGCCCTGTCCGCCAGTCATCTTCAGAGAATAATTGGCGCATACTGCACCGGCTCCAATAAAGACCAGTATAAGCGTTCCCAAAGATTCAGCTATGTAATTTTTGTAGTTATTCATATATAGATTCGTTTCAAAAGCGGTTTTGGTTACGGAAGAAGGTATGGTGGTCTGCGAAGTATAATTTCAGACTTACGGATTACGATTTGAAATTTGAGAGTTACATTTTACCGTCAGTGAAAGTCTGTGACGGGACAGGTGTTCTTTTATTATAAAAGCAATCAAACACCTTCAAGTATATGTCCCAGCTTCTCTTTCTTTGTGCGCAAATATCCCTTGTTTTCTTCTTGAGGCGCGATAACGATGGGAACACGTTCTGTAATTTCCAAACCATAACCGGCCAATGCCGCAAACTTCTTTGGATTATTTGATAAAAGCTTCATCTTCGATATTCCTAAATCCCTGAGTATTTGAGCGCCTATTCCGTAATCACGTTTATCCGCACCGAATCCTAACTTCTTATTTGCTTCAACTGTATCAAAGCCATCTTCCTGCAGTGCATAAGCATGCAGTTTATTTTCAAGCCCTATCCCCCTGCCTTCCTGCCGCATGTAAAGTAAAACGCCCTTCCCCTCTTTCTGAATCATCTTTAACGCACTGTGAAGCTGTTCTCCGCAATCACATCTCAAGGAGCCAAAGATATCACCGGTTAAACATTCGTCATGCACGCGTATCAAAACCGATTCTGTCTGGATCGGGGCAGATGTATTATCCATACTGCCAATGTTCCCAAGGCACAAGGCCAGATGCAGGTATTCATCAATAAACGAACGATAAAGATGTAAAACAAATTTTCCATATACTGTAGGCAGATTAACAGAAACGCGTTTTTCTATCAAACGTTCCTGGTCATGGCGATATTTAATGATATCCGCAATGGTACACATTTTCAGATCATGTTGGTCTGCAAATCTTGTAAGTTCAGGAAGTTTTGACATGCTTCCGTCCTTATTCATGATCTCGCATATTACGGCAGCAGGCTTCATGCCTGCCAGACGGGCAAGATCAACAGCTCCTTCAGTATGGCCTGCACGCACCAGAACGCCTCCATTTTGAGCCATGAGAGGGAATACGTGTCCGGGCCTGTCTAGGTCATGAGGTTTACAGTCATCGTCTATAGCCGTTAATATGGTTTTGACTCTGTCCTTTGTAGAGACACCTGTGGTTATACCTTCTTTTGCATCAATGGTTACCGTAAATGGGGTTTGGTAGTTGGATGTGTTGTTCGCCACCATAGGTGTCAGACCGATCTGTTTGGCGCGTTCAGTGGTTATAGTTAAACAGATTATCCCCCTTGCATGTGATAACATGAAGTTTATAATATCCGGCGTAATTTTTCCCGCCACTATCGTCAGGTCTCCCTCGTTTTCACGATTTGCATCGTCAACGACGATAACCATCCTGCCCTGTTTTAAATCTTCAATAACCTCTGTTATTGTATTAAACATAATGTGAACCTTCCTTGTTTTTAACTTCTGTAAATAAGTTTAAAGCTGTTTAACACCTATATATGTATAATTTACGGCTGACATAAAAGTAACCGCTACAACCAGGCACCAAAGAATTAAAAGAGTATCTAAAGAGATATGGTTTCCCAGCAATACGGCGACAATTGCCGTAATCTGCAAAAACGTTGTAAGCTTACCCAACCTGCTGGGCTGCCATGTAATTTTTCGTTTTACCGTAATAAAGACCGTTATTATACCCACGGAAAAGAACATTTCTCTGCTGACAATTACCGCCAGTACCCAAACAGGGAATCTGGGTTCGGGCCAGAGTTTGTCTGAAGAAAGTAAAAAACACGCAATTATTAACAGCAGCTTATCCGCAATAGGGTCAAGGTATTTACCAAAATTTGTTGTTTCTCCCATTTTGCGTGCAAGATATCCATCTAAAATATCACTCATGCCTATTATGAGCAATACACCTAATGCTATATATCTGTAAAAGTCATGGTGTTGAACCTGCATTATGCAGATCACAAAAGGAGGAATAAAACATATTCTTGCAAAGCTGATCAAATTCGGTAGCGTAAAGTGCTTGTTTTCCTTGTGCATAAAGTGGTTCCTTTTGTAATTCGTAGATTACGATATACCAGAAAAATGACGGCGTGGTAATTCAGTTCATACTGAATTACCGGGGTTTTTGCTACAACAAAATTACCTTATTCCAACTTATCTCTATTACAGAACAATCAATCCTTTCCCTAAGTACTATTCTACGTATTAAGTTATGATAGCAGACGCATAATTACTGTCAAGCGAAAAAATACTCCAGCTTGACAGTTAAGTTACTAACCAGTACTATCTAAAAATAAACATTTCCAGGCCTTATATCTAAAGGTAATTTTGATGCTATGAAAACTAAAAAAGCCATCCTCGCTCTCTCTGATGGAAAGATATTTGAAGGAATCTCATTTGGCGCAGAAGGAGAAACATCAGGTGAAATCGTATTTAACACCAGTATTACCGGGTATCAGGAAATACTTACAGACCCTTCTTACAAAGGGCAGATCGTAAATATGACTTACCCTCTCATAGGAAACTATGGTATCTGCGAGAAAGATTATGAGTCCATTCAACCCTATACAGAAGGATTTATCATCAAAGAACTCAGCCCTTATCCAAGCAACTGGCGTTCAGAAATGAGTTTAGACGATTTCTTAAAGAACAAAGGGATTATGGGTATTCAGGGGATAGACACAAGATCCCTGACAAAGCATATAAGGGATTACGGCGAGCAGCCAGGCATAATCTCCACTGTCGATATGAACCATCGAAGTCTTGTCTCAAAAGCAAAAAACACATCCGGTCTTGAAGGCAGAGACGTGGTTAAAGAGGTTACGTGCAAAAAAACTTACAAATGGGAAGAGACTGAAACCACCCCTGGAACTGAAACAGGAAATACTCATGATCAGCCAAAACGCAATAAACAATATAACGTAATAGTTTATGATTGCGGAGTTAAACATAATATCCTGAGAAAACTGAAAAATCATAATTGCAACGTAACTGTAATTCCGGCAGATACCAGCGCAAAGGAAGCGCTGTCACTGGAACCTGATGGGATTGTTATTTCAAACGGCCCCGGCGACCCGGCAGCGGTGCCATACATGCAGGAAAACGCAATTAACATAATAGGGAAAAAGCCTGTTCTGGGTATATGTTTAGGCCATCAAATCCTGGCTTTAGCATTGGGATACAAAACATATAAGTTAAAATTTGGACACCACGGAGGCAACCAGCCGGTCATGAATTTGAGTACTAAAAAAGTGGAAATCACTGCCCAGAATCACTGCTTTGCAGTTGATGGCGAATCAATAAGTAATGGACAAAGCAGCAGATTCGGTAAAGTAGAAATAACCCACATAAACCTTAATGATAAATCCGTAGAGGGCTTGAAGTGTCTCGACGTGCCTGCGTTTGCCGTTCAATATCATCCTGAGGCATCTCCTGGTCCTCATGATTCAAGCTATATCTTTGATGAATTCATCGAAATGATGGAATAATATGCCGAAAAGAACTGATATTCAGAAAATACTCATAATCGGGTCCGGCCCGATAGTAATAGGACAGGCGTGTGAATTCGATTACTCCGGTACTCAGGCATGCAGGGCATTAAGAGAAGAGGGTTACAAAATCATCCTTGTAAACAGCAATCCTGCTACAATAATGACTGACCCGGATATTGCGGACAGAACATACATCGAGCCTATGACTGTTGATGTATTAACAAAAATCATACAAAAAGAGAGACCCGATGCCCTGCTTCCAACATTAGGAGGCCAAACAGGCCTGAACCTGTCTGTTTCTCTGGCAGAAGAGGGCATTCTGGACAAATTCAACGTAGAATTAATAGGCGCCAAACTGGATGCCATAACAAAGGCTGAAAATAGAAAAAAGTTTAAAGAAGCCATGGAAAGTATAGGCATGCGCGTACCGGCAAGCGGCAATGCAAAATCCTTAAAAGACGCAAAGGATATTGTAAAAGAAATCAAGTTCCCCGTAATTATACGGCCATCATTTACACTGGGAGGTATAGGCGGCAATGTCGCTTATAACATAGAGGAATTAGAAGAATATGTAAACTTTGCCCTGAATGCAAGTCCGGTTCATGAAATACTAATTGAGAGATCTGTCCTGGGTTGGAAAGAATACGAACTGGAGGTAATGAGAGACCTCAAGGACAACGTTGTCATAATATGTTCTATAGAAAACTTTGACCCTATGGGCATTCACACAGGCGACAGCATAACTGTGGCTCCGGCGCAGACATTAACTGATAAAGAATATCAAATAATGAGAGATGCGGCAATCAGGATTATTCGCGAAATCGGGGTTGAAACCGGGGGGTCCAATATCCAGTTCGCGGTAAATCCCGCCGATGGAGAATTGATTGTAATAGAAATGAATCCAAGGGTATCGAGAAGTTCCGCCCTGGCGTCCAAGGCTACAGGATTCCCGATAGCGAAGATTGCCGCAAAACTGGCAGTAGGCTATACGCTTGATGAGATACCAAATGACATCACGCGTTATACACCGGCTTCATTTGAACCTTCCATAGATTATTGTGTAGTTAAAATACCAAAATTCAACTTTGAAAAATTCCCCGATGCCGGCCGTACCCTTACCACGCACATGAAATCCGTTGGCGAAGTAATGGCTATAGGGCGTACTTTTAAAGAATCTCTGGGCAAAGCAATAAGGTCTCTGGAAACCGGCCGCTACGGGTTGAGCGAACAACATTACAGTAAAGCCGACCTGAACGATTCAGAGAAAAAAGAATTCATAAAGGAACATCTGTTAAATCCTTCGTGGGACAGGCTCTGGTCTGTTGCAGACGGTATGCGTATGGGAATGAGCATTGATGAGATTCATGAAATTACCAGGATTGATAAATGGTTTCTATATAATATGAAACAAATCATTGAACTGGAAGAAGAGATTAAAAGCCGGCATAAATCAAGAAATCTTCCAACAACTTCTGTAGATGCCGCATCAACTAATGTTGGAATCATGATAGATCCGTCTCTTTTAAAGAAGGCAAAACAGTACGGACTCTCCGACATTCGGCTGGCAAGCTTGTTAAATACAACGGAAGCAGATGTTCGTAATTACCGCAAAAAGAACGATATCCACCCTGTGTTTAAGATGGTGGATACCTGTGCGGCAGAATTCCAGGCATACACACCCTACCTGTATTCCACCTACGAGGACGAATGCGAAGCCAATCCCACATCAAAGAAAAAAATAATTATCCTGGGAAGCGGCCCTAACCGTATTGGCCAGGGTATCGAATTTGACTATTGCTGTGTGCATGGAGTACTGGCCTTAAAAGAAATGGGATTTGAAACAATCATGATTAATTGCAATCCGGAAACTGTAAGTACAGATTACGATATATCTGATAGATTATATTTCGAGCCTCTTACTTTTGAGGATGTAATGGAAATCGTTGAGAAAGAAAAACCGGAAGGTGTTATTGTGCAATTTGGCGGCCAGACTCCCCTCAAACTGGCCGTACCGTTAGCCAACGCAGGGGTTAAGATCCTTGGCACCTCACCGGACAGCATCGACATAGCTGAAGACCGCAAAAGGTTTGCGGCGCTTTTATCCAGACTCAACCTTTTACAGCCGGACAATGGAAACGCATGGTCATTCACAGAAGCCAAAGAGGTTGCAGCGTCAATAGGTTATCCTGTTTTAATAAGGCCTTCTTATGTTCTGGGCGGCAGGGCTATGAGAGTAGTCTTTGATGATGGTGAGCTTGAAGAGTATATGGCACATGCTGTTGACGTCTCTCCTGAACATCCTGTTTTAATAGACAAATTTCTGGAGGGCGCAATTGAGATAGACGTTGATGCCGTATGCGACGGAGATGAGGTTTTCATTGGCGGTGTCATGGAACACATAGAAGAAGCCGGTGTGCATTCAGGGGACAGCGCATGTTCATTACCCCCTTACTCTATAAAAGAGGAAATTATCGAAAAGATAAAGTCCCAGACTCAATCCCTGGCTTTGGAATTAAAGGTACTGGGTATTATTAACATTCAATTTGCAGTGAAAGACGGCGTGGTTTATGTCCTGGAAGTCAATCCACGCGGCTCGCGGACTATACCGTTCGTCAGCAAGGCTATTGGCATCCCGCTTGCGAAAATAGCATCTAAAGTTATTGCAGGATGTAAACTGAAGGAGTTGAATATAGACAGTAAGAGGAAAAGTAAGCATATAGCCGTCAAGGAAGCGGTTTTCCCTTTTGTAAGATTTCATGGCACGGATACCATCCTTGGCCCGGAAATGAAATCTACTGGCGAAGTGATGGGAGTTGACGTTGACTTTGGGAAGGCATTTGCCAAGGCACAGATGGCCATTGAAGGAGGACTTCCTTTGTCTGGCACGGTTTTTATAAGCGTCAGGGATAAAGATAAACCTCTAATAGTAGATATAGCTCACAAACTTCACAATTCAGGCTTCAAAATCTTTGCCACCAGAGGGACGGCAAAGGCCATAGCCGAAAAGGGCACTCCTGTTACTACCGTCCTTAAAGAATATGAAGGACGTCCTAACGTAATAGATCACTTAAAGAACAATGACATCCAGTTGGTAATCAACACATCCGAAGGAAAGATTTCACAAAAAGAATCTTATAATATACGGCGATACGCAATAGTATCCGGCATCCCCTATTTTACAACCGTGCAGGGCGCCATAGCTGCAGAGTGCGCCATCAAGTCCATGTTAAACGGCGAACTGGACGTTAAACCGATTCAGGAATACTACAAATAAATTAGTTCTTTGTCAAGATAGTGAAGTAGGAACTAAGTTTATTACGACGTTTATACGGAAAAGCTATTGTGAGGGCAAGAAGACAGGGCTTGTCCTGCGCACAAAGTTGGGTGGAAAATTGGGTGAAAGGTTGGGTGAAAAGGGGGTGAAAAGTTCGGTGAAAATCCTTGAGGCTATGAAAGGCATTGATGTAAGGGCCAACGGCCGTTCGCCCTTACAAAGCCAAAACTCTTATTTAAAGGACGGGATAATAGTTACTGTTTGTTGATATGCCAAGAATCAACAAAGCCTCTGATACAGATTTAAAGGTCATTGAGAAATTACAATAACTCGGCTGAAAGCACCGAATACCTTATCGATAGAAGACTCTTTATCTATTGATTTACAGAATACATTTGTAGTATATTGTAATCAAATGGAAATAGTATTCGATTCCTCAACATTAATATTGTTGGCAAAAGTTGAAATCCTTACTCTTGTTTCTGAAGATATTCAAATAACAATTCCAGAAACGATAAAGACGGAATGTACAGGTAAGGATTTATTTGATGCAAAGTTAATTTCTTCTTTAGTTACAAATGGCAGGATAAAAGTAATTACTGCATCAAAAAAAGAAGCCATTGAAAGATTATGCAAGGATTTTAAAATCCACACTGGAGAAGCGGAAGCCCTTGCCCTTGCATTAAAGAGAAAATTGCCACTTGCAACTGATGATTTCTTAACAATAAAGGCTTGCAAAATACTAAACCAGCATTTTACCACTGCAATTCACTTTTTAATAAACATAGTTGAAAAGGGGAAAATTAATAAGGATATAGCGTTCGTAAAACTTGAAAAATTATCTTTATATGGACGTTACAGCAAGCGAATAATAGACGATGCATTTAAGCGGTTGAAAGGAGATGAATAATGTCGGTAATAAGTCTCAGACTTAAAGAAAGAGAAATGAAAAGGATTAATGA
>Ga0155342_1063_pt5 | contig 13160 bp, 12 predicted proteins | sample RifCSPhighO2_02_FD_106310 | JGI IMG/M metagenome (GOLD analysis project Ga0155342, IMG submission 106310) | Planctomycetes bacterium RIFCSPHIGHO2_02_FULL_40_12 | reverse complement strand
TGATGCTTTTTTGATTAATTCGTCATCGGTTGTTAAAAAGTATTCGCATTGCGTAGAGATAGCGCAAGCCAAATGAATAGAATCTTTGCTTTTGATTCCCATTTGATGAAACCATTCAGCCTTTCCAGTGATTTCCTTCGTCTCATCTGTATTAAGTGAAGCATAGTTCTTCCAGCCTTTGATAGCGATCCTTCTTTGTTCAAATGGATTTGCTTCATTTTCAAAATCCAAAATGTAAGACCATGTAAGTTCAATCTCTTTCTGGAAAATCCGTTCTTGAATAGCCAACTTGGCTTCAGTTTCAAGTTGAATACGAAGTTGCTTTTGGTCATCAAAGGGGCGATTGAAACAACTATTGTCAAGATATATTTTCATTTATTATAACCTGAATAGCAAAGTTTATGCACCTGATTGATTTACCTGCTGCGATTTCAAGCCTAACATTGTCTTTTAAGTTTATTCAACATTATGTTGGATTATAGAAATTAAAGGCAAGATAGTCAATAAAGATAGCTATAAAACCAATTGGAAATGGGGAAGAGATGCAATATAATACTTTTAGGTGATTATAAACGATTTTTGTCATCAAAGGGCAAGGTAAACGACAAATATCTTCCCTATTTCATCAAGGTCTTAAACCTCTATGGTTTCTAACTGAGCGCCGTCAGGAATTTCACATTCATTCTTAAGCATATCTCCCTCTCCCAAACGAAGCGATTCTATTAATTTTTCACGCGTCTTTTCCTGAGCGTTAACACCAGAAATATCTACCAACCAGCCAATTCACCAACCATCTTTTTCTTGAATAATGGCTCTGTACTTCATTTTTTCCTCCAGTCTGGAATTTCAAGATCTTTGCAAATCTTTGATGCAAGAATATCTAGAAAAAAATGTCATTTTCTGTTTGCCTTGACTGTAACTATAAAATAATTGACCCTTATGTCAACATTAAATAAGTTTGTGAAAATGAAAATGGATTGACAGAAGTGACGATTTTGCTATAATCCTGCATTTAAAATAATTCTTCAAGTGGTTGTATTTTATTAACTTACTAGATTTGTAATTACCGGAGAATAAATGATGCAAATTCCAAATGTAGCAGAAAAGTGGACAGGCGCCGTAAAAGAAGTCACTATTGGAGCAACTAAAGAAGAAGGCGGCACCAGGAGGAAAACTGTAACCATTGGCGGTACAAACACTCTTCCATTTATGGATTTCGATGGAAAGCCTGGACATAAACCTGTAATCGCATTGGATGTATATGATACGCCACCTGAAGACTGGCCTAAACCACTTTTGAAACATTATGAGGATGTTGTTAACAATCCTGCTAACTGGGCAAAAAAATGTGCTGATGAATACGGCGCTGACTTAATTTGTCTGAAACTTGACGGAATACATCCGGATAAAGGAAACAAAAGCGCCGGTGAAACAGTAAATACGGTCAAATCCATCCTGGAAGCAGTTGATATACCACTGATTATCTGGGGGTGTGAAAATGATGAGAGAGACAACGAGATTCTGCCAAAGGTTAGCGAGGCCACAAAGGGGGAAAGATGTCTCATTGGAGGCGCTACACAGGGTAATTATAAAACAATTACTGCCGTATGTCTTGCAGATGGACACAACCTGATAACACAAGCGCCCGTAGACATAAACATTGGAAAACAAATCAACATCCTGGTCACTGATTTGGGATTCCCTAACGACAGGATTGTAATGTTCCAGACTACCGGCGCTCTTGGTTACGGCATTGAGTATTGCTACTCTATTCACGAAAGAGGAAGGATAGCAGCTTTGTCAGGAGACCGCCAGATGTCAACTCCGGTTATTTGTGATGTGGGTCACGAATCATGGCGTGCCAAGGAATCAAAGGCCAGTGACAGCGAAGCTCCTCAATGGGGATCTTTTGCCAACAGGGGAATTATGTGGGAAGCAATCACTGCCGTAACCCTGATACAATCCGGTGTTGATATAATCAGGATGAATCATCCTGAAGCTGTTTCAATAGTTAAAAAACATATCGAAAAACTTACCTAGAAGGAGAAGAAGAGAATGATAACCATAGCTGAAAGAATTAACGGAATGTTTCTGGATGTAAGGAAGGCTATCAAAGAAAAGAATGCATCCGTAATCCATGAACTGGCAAAGAAACAAACTGAAGCCGGAGCAACGTATCTGGACATAAACGTTGGCACGGCAGCGGCAGATCAACATGATGCCATGAGATGGCTGGTAGAGACTACACAGGAAGCAGTAAAAACACCTCTTGCCATAGACAGCCAGAAATTAGACGTAGTTAAGGCCGGACTCGAAGTGGCTAAAAATAAAGTTATGATAAACTCTTCACAAGGCGAACCGGAAGCCCTTGATATATACATACCGCTTGCGCAAGAACACAATGCTGCATTAATATGCCTGACCATGAACAAAGGCGGTGTCCCCCAAGACGTGGATACACGCGTAGAGATTGCGGCAACAATTGTTAGTAAGGTTTTGGAACATGGTATGGACATGGATAAGGTTTTTATTGACCCGATCATTCTGCCGGTGAATGTAGACCAGAAACAGCCTGGCTATATGCTGGAAGTATTCAGCCAGATAAAACTCCTTTCTGACCCTCAACCGCATATAACTGTTGGATTAAGTAACTTCTCACAGGGGACAAAAGAAAAATCCTTATTGAACAGAACCATGTTAATAATGGCGGTTGCAGCAGGCCTGGATACTGCATTACTGGATGTCCTGGATCAAGACTTGATGAATGCAGGAATATGCGCAGAAATGATTCTGAACAAACAAATATACAGTGATTCATTCCTTAAGGCAGCCAGATCATAAACTCCGTTCACATGAAATGTAATGAAATTAACGTTAGAGTAAGGTACCAGGAAACAGACCAGATGGGTATAGTGTATTACTCTAACTACTTTGTTTATTTCGAGATTGGCAGGATAGAATTCTTGCGTAATCACGGAATCTCATACGCAGAGATTGAGAAGGAAAACATTTTTCTGGCAGTAGTTGAAGCGCATTGTAAATACAGGGCGCCTGCAATGTTCGATGATCTCCTTGTTGTAAAAACATGTTTGTCTAAGATGAAACTCGCAAGGGTTGAATTTTGTTATGAGATCAGACGCATTAATGAAGAAAAGCTGATTGCTGAAGGCTCCACCCTGCTTGCATGTCTGGATATAAACAGAAAACCGATAGCAATACCGGAAAAAGTTAAGAACGCCCTTACATAATACAAAATGGTAATTTTACTTTATCCTGTAGGTTATGTTTACAGAAGAATAGCCCTTACCCTCAAGAAACCTGAGAACCCTCTTATTCGCTTTTTGCGTATTTGAATAGTCGGGCAGCCAGAATTTAGTGGTATCAATTCCGCTTATCGTTTTGTTATTTGAATTTATAAAAAGGGTATTTTCTTTGGTATTTGAATCCTGAAATTTAACAATAGTCATACCATCGTTTGGGTCAAAATCAATATTAACCCTTATATTTCCCTCGTCGTATATTCTGCCTAAATTCTTTACTATTTCGATTAATTCAGCTAAGTCACTGCTCTTTTGCATAATAACTTTTATCGTAGCTTCTCAATAAGTTGAGGCATCCATTTGTTCCAGCTTTTTCAGGGTGGCATGGACAAACTTTGTTTGTCCATGCCACCATTATAGGAATAAATCACTCTATAGAGACTCCCGTATCTTTTTTGCCTTCTTTATAAGAGGTAGTAATTGCCTTAAAGGCAACATTGACGCAGAATCCGACAGGGCTTTTCCGGCGTTTTCATGTGTTTCAATAAATAACCCGTCACAACCTACAGCAACAGCAGCACATGCTAACGGCTCAATCATTTCTCTTTGACCACCCGATGTCGAACCTTTTCCGCCGGGTAATTGAATACTATGCGTAGCATCATAAACTACAGGATATCCCATATTCCTGATTATAACAATAGAACGCATATCAGTTACAAGATTGTTATAACCAAACATTGTGCCTCTCTCAGTAAATACTATATTCTTATTGCCTGTTGAAAGTACCTTTTCTGCTATGTTCTTAACATCCCAAGGCGCTAAGAATTGCCCCTTTTTTATGTTTATAGGTTTTCCAGTTTTAGCTGCACGTATAATTAAATCTGTTTGTCTGCAAAGAAATGCAGGTATTTGGATGACATCTAAAACATCCTTTACCACATCAATTTCACTCTGACAATGAACATCTGAAAGGACAGGCACTCCGATTTGCTTCTTAATCTTTGATAGAATCTTAATACCCTTTTTAACACCAGGACCTCTATAAGACTTTATAGAGGTACGGTTTGCCTTATCATATGAAGCCTTGAAAATAAATGGAATTTCAGCCTTATCGGTTATATCTTTCAATTTCTCGGCAATACGGCAACAATCCTTTTCCGTTTCAATTACACAGGGTCCGGCAATCAAGACTAACGGATACTTTTTTCCAAATGCTATATTATTTATTCTGGTTTCAGGCTTGTTTTTCATGTTATTTTAATTTAGACAAAAGAACTGCGGATTACCTTAAAAGTTTGTCAAAAAGGTTTGATTTGGGAAAAATGCTCTGTCATTTCAAAAGCGCGGTTTTATCTATATCATAGTCATAAGTATTAGTCAAACCTTTAATTTCCGACAAATTTTCATTTGCAATTTAAAATATATTTGATATATATTAATTACAATTATACAGGTGGTCTGTTTTTAATTTTTGACACCTTCCAATTGCCAATATCTGTAGCCGGTGATAACGCAAGTCACTTAATTTGGATATTTCTCTTTACTACAAATATAATTAATAATTATTTAGGGAGCAAAGTAAATGGTAAGTAGTGAATTAGATTTCAAGGAAGCATTTTCTCAAGAGGCTTTGACCATAGAAAACATTATCACATTAAAAAATCAGGTTTATACGACAAAAGAAAATTATGAGATATTTGAAAAAAATGTCAAGGAGTTAAGATCATCCATCAGCAAGGCTGATAATACAGAAGGAAAAGAAAACACACTAATTTTGGGTATATGCCTCTGGATTGCAGGGAAACAGGAAGAAGCCATAGAAACACTTGCCGAATTAAAGTCCGGTAAGATTGCATGCTACTTTCTTGGTAAATGCCATCAAGAACTTAAAGATTATGAAAAGGCAATTGATTACTTCGAACGGTCTAAACGAACAGACACAGAAGAGTTTGAAATACTAATAGATATAGTAGAAACACAAAGGTTGTCTGGCGACCTTCAAAACGCACTAAAATCGATTCAGGAATTATCAAATACATATGATAACGAAGCCAATCTTCACTACCAATGGGCACATTGCCTTGATGATCTTGGTGAATATGAAGATGCTGTAACACACTATAATCGTGCTCTGGAAATTAATCCCGCTCACCCTAACTCATTGTTTCGGCTTGCTTACGATTACGATCTAGATGGAGAAGACGAAAAAGCGCTCGAATATTATGAAAAATGTATTAATAACTCCCCTGTATACACTAATGCGCTAATTAACCTGGGACTGCTATATGAAGACACCGATAATTATGAGAAAGCTATTTCTTGTTATGAAACAGTTTTACAATCAAATCCGAATCACGAAACTGCAAGGCTTTTTCTTAGAGACGCCAGAGCCGGCATAAGTATGCTTTATGACGAAGACAAGGTAAAGAAACAAGGTAAAGAAACAGAAGTCTTAAACATTCCAATCTCAGATTTTGAACTATCTGTTAGAAGTAAAAATTGCCTGGAACGCATGAATATTAAAACTCTGGACGATTTAACGCAGGTAACTGAGATTGAACTGTTATCATACAAGAACTTCGGAGAAACTTCTTTAACAGAAATAAAAAATATACTTAACCAAAAAGGGCTGCGTCTTGGACAGGCCGTCGATGAAATGAAACAGGCAGAAGTGTTTATTGATGCAGATACAGGTGGATACGAAGGAAATCTATCAAAATCAATTTCGGAAATAGAGTTTTCCAAACACTGTAGAAAGGCTATTGAAAAGACGGGGATCGAGACAATAGGAGAATTGGTATCGAAAACAGAAACTGAACTCTTACAGAAGAGTTTTCAGCATGCAGATATTGATGAAATAAAGAACCAGCTTGATGAGCTTGGTTTAGAACTATATAGCGGAAACGACAAAGGCTAAATTTTTGTTAAATACTTAAGATCAAACCGCGCATTTAACAAATCTCATGAAACTAACGACGGGCTTCTTTAGTTATCTCACCCACGAATTTTACTAAAGTACCTAATTTCCATTATAAATAGATCTGTTTTGGTTATTTCACAGACACAGCATAGTTTAAATCCCTAATTATAATTCAAGCATATTTGACGTTGATTTAATGTTCGATTATATTCATGGTAACATAGCACATATAACGCCTACTACTGCTACAATTGAAACCGGCGGTATTGGGTACAAAATCCACATACCACTATCAACTTTCGAAAGGATTTTAAACAAGGAAAGCACAAAATTATACACAAAACTCTCAATAAGAGATGATGAATTAAAAATCTATGGATTTTTTTCACTGGAAGAAAGAGACTTGTTTAATTTACTTCTTTCAGTAAACGGTGTTGGCCCAAACATAGCGCTTACAATACTATCAAGTAGTTCTGTAAGTCAATTTGAAAAGTATGTTGCTGCAAATGACTCGAAATCTTTACAGCATATCAAGGGAATAGGGAAAAAAACTGCTGAAAGAATAATTTTAGAGTTGAAGGAAAAGATAAAAAGTACTTTGCCTGATGCAGTGTCTTCGACTGAAATAAAGAAGATGGCAATAATTTCAGATGCGATAATGGCGATGATATCACTCGGCTACACAAGACCTGAAGCAGAAAAGGCCGTAAACTCAGCTTCCAAAAATCTTGATGTCTCAAATGGGGTTGAAGTACTCATCAAAGAGGCTTTAAGCCGTGTATAGTTAGCTACAGTTCTTATAATTACAATCTTAATGGTGTTTTGAAAATGTCTGACAATAATGTTCTTTCCTGCAATGTTGACCCTGATGACAAGGCTCTTGATATCACACTGCGCCCAAAAAGATTTTCTGATTTTATTGGACAGGAATCAATCAAAGAAAACCTGCATATTTATATTGAAGCCTCAAAAAAAAGAGGCGATGTGCTTGACCATATCTTATTTTCAGGTTCGCAAGGATTAGGCAAGACAACGCTTTCACAAATTATTGCCAACGAAATCAATGTAGACATCAAAGCGACCTCAGGCCCTGTTCTTGATAAACCAGGTGATTTAGCCGGTATGTTGACTAATTTAAAACAAGGAGACATCCTTTTTATAGATGAAATTCACAGATTGAACAAAACTACAGAGGAATATCTCTATTCGGCAATGGAAGATTTTTCTATTGATATCATGATTGACCAGGGACCGAGCGCCAGGTCTGTGAAGATTAACCTCCCGCATTTTACTCTTATTGCTTCTACCACACGTGAGGGGTTGTTAACACCGTCTTTCCGTGCAAGATTCGGCGTACTGGAAAGATTAGATTTCTACCCATGGATGGAATTAAAAGAGATTGCCACTAAATCTGCAAAAACGTTGAAAATAGACATTGATGAAAAAAGCGCCGAGATGATTGCAAAAAGCTCCAGGGGTACACCAAGAATTGTAAACAGATTCATAAGGCGTATCAGAGATGTCGCACAGGTAAAAGGCAGTAACAAAATTACAGAAAATATTACAAAATTAGGTTTTAATATGTTGGGGGTAGATCACAATGGCTTTGGAAACTTAGACAGAAAGATACTACAGACGATAATACAACATGGTGGCGGGCCTATTGGGTTGAAGACAATTGCTGTTTCCGTAAATGAACAGGAAGATACGATAGAAGAAGTTTATGAACCTTTTCTGATTCAAAAAGGCTATTTAAGCAAGACTCCTCGAGGTAGAATTGCAACACAACAGGCATACGAATATATGGGTCATAAGGTTGCTACAGGAAAACAAAGTATACTATCTTTTGATTAAATGATAAATCTTTTACTGCATATTTGTTGTGCAGGCTGTCTCTGCGCACCACTAGAAGAACTAAGGAGAGAGAATATACACGTTCATGGCTATTTTTATAATCCCAATATTCATCCTTTATTGGAATTCAGAAAAAGACTCAAGGCAGTGCACATATTCCAGGAAAGTGATCCGATAGAAATAGATTATTGTGAGGAATATGGATTAATGGAATATCTGAAGCAAGTTGACTATGAAGGAAATAACAGATGTGAAGACTGTTATAGATTAAGGCTTAGAAATACAGCCAATTATGCAAAAGAAAAAGGGTTTGACGCATTCTGTTCAACGTTACTCTTCAGCAAACAACAGGACCATGAGAAGATCAAAGATATCGGCAAACAAATATCAGAGCAAATTGGCATACCTTTCGAATATAAGGATTACAGGCATCTTTGTGAATGCAGCCATGAAATTGCAAAAAAGAAAATGCTGTATAGACAGTCGTATTGTGGTTGTATTTTCAGTGAATATGAAAGATACAAAGATACAACGCGTAATTTATACGAAGGCTGGAAGTTAAAAGAAAATATGACTAATAACAACTCTCTGAAAGAGGAACCCATAAATTGTTCATAATTACTTCAAAGATTAAATACATCCTTTTTGGCCTGGTTTTTGTCTTTTTATTAATTGCACTGCTTGTTTCTTGTCTCAGTACCAGCATGAAAACAGAAACCGTGTTTAAATATGACAAATACCTGAAGAACCCACCAGACATTCGTGTGTTATTACAAAAAGATGTAGTAGAAACAGAAATAGAAATTAGTCACCCATTTATTATTTCAGACCTTGACAGTAACAAAACTTTGGTCAGCAGGACAAATCTGCCAAAGTCGGTCATATACTTAGAATCAGGAGAATTTCGAACAAGGCCCTTGACCTCTCAGTCAACATCTGAAGCCTCTGCTACTTTTGTGAAAACAAACAGTAACGTCGGCATTGTTACCGATAATGGTTTCGTCAGAATTGATAAATCAGAGTATCGTGGTAAGCTTATACTGGTGCCACAGAATAAGGACAGATTCTCTGTACTGGAGGAAATAGGTATTGAAGAATACTTACCCGGCGTTATTGAGGGAGAGGTGCCGGCAATGTGGCTGGATGACGCAATACAGGCACAGGTAATTGCCGCAAGGACATACGCAATTTATCAGAGAAAAAGCAAAGGCCATGCCCTGTATCACATAGACAAACTAGACCTTGCATACAATGGTTCTTACAAATACCAACCAAAGACGAAAGAAATAGTAGATAAATCCAGAGGTACTGTAATGGTATATAACTGGGAACTTTTCCCCGGATATTTTCACAGTACATGTGGAGGTCACACAGAAGACATTCATACCGTGTTTAACCTCAGAAGTATCCCCCCTTTAAGTGGTGTAGACTGTGGGTACTGCAACAAATCAAAATACTATAACTGGAAAATTAATCTTAAAAAGGACGAGATTGAAAGAAAACTGGGTAATGCCAGATTTAATTTAAAAAAAATAAACAATATAGTTGCTGAAGAAATCGGACCCGGCGGCCACTGCTCTACAATCAAGATTGAACATTCAGGAGGAACGAAAAGGGTTAATGCAAACGAGTTTCGTCTTATAGTGGGCCCAAATCACCTACGCAGCACAGCTTTTAAGGTCGAAAATAATGGCAGCTCACTGATCTTTGATGGAAACGGTTGGGGACATGGCGTTGGATTGTGCCAGTACGGAACACAAGGCATGGCAAATTCCGGATTTAAATGGTTCGATATTCTAAAACACTATTACCCGGAAATAGATCTGGTAAAAATTTATTAAGACCTAAATTCCATTGGAGGAACTTTGCATTTCAGGCTTCTGGCCTCAGATAAATACACAAAAGCAAGATGTGGGGAAATATCCACGGGCCATGGTATAATCACCACACCCGCTTTTATGCCGGTTGGCACACAGGCAACTGTAAAGACATTGACACCTTATCAGTTAAAAGAAGCAAATGTGCCTGCTTTGCTTTGCAATGCGTACCACCTGTTTCTGAGACCTGGAGAAGATGTTATTAGAAACCTTGGCGGGTTACATAAATTTATGCAATGGGATAGGGCTATAATTACTGATAGTGGTGGTTATCAGGTATTCTCACTGGCAGACTTAACTAACGTAACAGATGATGGCGTCGAGTTTCAGTCTCCGATAGATGGTTCTCGTAAATTTCTAGGCCCTGAAAACGTAATGGAGATACAAAATGCTTTAGGGGCTGATATTATAATGGCTTTTGACGAATGCCTGCCTTATCCATGTGAAAGAGACAGGGCTAAGCAATCCATGTATAGAACGATAGACTGGGCAAAACGCTGCCTTAACGCTCACAAAAATAAGAGCCAGGCTTTATTTGCCATAGTACAAGGAAGTGTTTTTAAGGACATTCGTGAAGAATGTGCTGATAGACTGATAGAAATTGGATTCAATGGATATGCCATAGGCGGCCTGAGTGTTGGCGAAGGGAATCTGCTGATGAACGAAGTGCTGAAATATACTGTGTCACGCTTGCCAGAAGAAAAACCCCGTTACCTGATGGGAGTCGGATTCCCCGCGGATATTCTGGATGGAATTGAGCATGGAATAGATTTGTTCGACTGTGTAATACCGACTCGAAACGGCAGAAATGGCTGTGCTTTTACGTCTGAAGGCAAATTAAAGATTAATAATAGCCGTTATAAAGAGGACGAGAGACCTCTTGATGGAAATTGCAACTGTTATACTTGTAAAAACTTTTCAAGAGCATACATCAGGCATTTATTCACAGCAAATGAAATACTGGGACTGAGTCTTATGTCCCTGCATAATATAAGCTATTTTGAAGATATTATGGAAAAAGCAAGGCAATCGATAACTGATGGTAATTTTAAAGACTTTAAATCTCAACTTCTTGCACTATAATAAAATTTATAGTTTATTTTGAACTCGGAAACCTCACATTTTTTAAAAGGAGACTCTAAATGAATTTCTTAATGGCACAACAGGGAAATCCCATGATGCAATTTTTACCGCTTTTGGTTATAATGTTTGCAATTATGTATTTTCTAATCATTAGACCCCAGAAACAAAAAGAGAAGAAAAGGCTGCAAATGATTTCAAACGTAAGAAAACATGATAAGATAGTAACAGTTGGAGGTGTGCACGGTGTTGTCATATCAGTAAAGGAAAATGAAGTCATAGTCCGTGTAGACGATGCCAAAGATGTAAAATTGAAAATTGATAAAAGCGCTATAACAGCCGTAACGGTATCAAAAGGTGAACAAGAAGATAACTGAACAGAATAAACATTCTATATAAGAGCTAAGGAGACAATTTAGATGCCAAAGAATTTGAGATGGAAGATACCATTGATCGTAATAATTATTGCTATTGCCATAATGGCATTATACCCACCATCGGATACACCAATAAAGTCAGAAAGAATTACAGAAATAAACGGCAAAGTAGTTGACCGTTCTATAATAAATGATTCTTTTCTTAGTTTTTTGTTTAAAAGCCCAATAATAAAAGAAACAATAATAAAGAAAGAACCGAACGATAAAGGCGAAACCGAAATCCATAAGAATGTTGAGTACATCGCCAGAGGGCAAATTAAACTTGGCCTCGACTTAAGAGGAGGCTCTGAACTCCTATACAAGATAAAGACAGAAAAAGGTGAGCAACACCCCGGGCTGACAGATGAAATAATCTCATTGTTAGAAAAAAGGATAGACCCACAAGGCGTATTAGAGTTCAGGCTTCAGCAACAGGGTATGCAAAGGATCCTAATACAGGTTCCCGGTGCGACGAAAAACGAAACCGAGAGTCTGAAGCAGCGAATAACCCGACTCGGAAAACTTGAATTCAGACTGGCTGCCCCTCCTGATAGCAGCGAATATAGTGATGCTAAAGCAGGAAAACCTGTGCCGGGTTTTTACAAGCACTGGCTCAGGAAGAAGAAGGGGGAAGAAGCAGAAACCCAGGATTGGTTTCTGGTACGAAACAAGATCGAAGTAACAGGGGAGAACCTTACAAGGGTTTTCCCAGACCGCAAAGATATTAAACCAGTCATCGGATTTGAATTCGATCAAGAAGGCAGGGCCAAATTTGGACGTTTAACTGAACGTAATATTGGGAAACCATTAGCCATAATCCTGGACGGAACTCTATATTCCGCTCCGGTAATACGTGACAGAATTCCAGGTAAAGGAATCATAGAGGGTAACTTTACTCAAGACGAGGTTAATGACCTGATAGCCGTGATGCGTGCAGGCAGTCTTCCTGCAGACCTTGAATTGGAGATGGAAACTACCGTTGGTCCAAGCCTGGGTAAAGACTCAATCAAAAAAGGGCTTCTTGCAGGTATTATTGGCGGAATATTTGTCATACTCTTTATGTGCATCTATTACCTGGGCGCAGGGGCTGTCGCAAATGTCACTGTCATCCTCAACATATTTTTAGTTGTAGGAACTCTAGCCATCCTGAATGCAACACTCACACTCCCCGGTATTGCCGGCCTCGTTTTGATGATAGGTATGGCAGTTGATGCAAATGTCTTGATCTTTGAAAGAATAAGAGAAGAAAAGGCCAAAGGCAAGGTAATAAGACTTGCTGTTAAAAATGGTTACGAAAGAGCCTTTACAACGATCGTAGATTCAAATTTAACAACCTTAATCACAGCGCTTATCTTATATGCGGTGGGAACAGGGCCTGTAAAAGGATTTGCCATAGTATTGATAGCCGGTCTTTTGATCAACATGTTTACTGCCGTATTTGTTACAAGGGTAATCTTTGAGATTTTCCTGGGTATAGGCGTTATGCGCAGTTTCTCAATGTTGCAGATATTCAGAAACCCGAAAACAACCTTTGTGTCTTATAGGCGCATTGCCATGACAGCTTCACTTGTCTTGATCATAATTGGCATTTCAGTATTTGTATTGCGAGGCAAAGAAAATTATGACATAGACTTTACAGGAGGAACACTTATTCACTTAAAGCTGAATAAACCTATACCTGTTGTGGAGGTACGAAACAAACTGGAAGTTACAGGTTATCCCAATGCAGAAGTCCAGAATATATGGGCGA
>Ga0155342_1148_pt3 | contig 13474 bp, 12 predicted proteins | sample RifCSPhighO2_02_FD_106310 | JGI IMG/M metagenome (GOLD analysis project Ga0155342, IMG submission 106310) | Planctomycetes bacterium RIFCSPHIGHO2_02_FULL_40_12 | reverse complement strand
ATGTTGGGAGGCCATGAGTTCACTATTAATGGTTTTAGGAAGGATAGCACAAAGACATTTGAAGAAATAATAACAGGGGTAGAAATTGAAGAGATTGCCATGTATGCCATCTATCCTGCCCGGCTGCAATCAGTTTCAGATACAGGCGAAAGTACAATCAGGATGATCGAAATGGAGCCGCGGGTTGCAAAGGCCGAGACAAAAAAGGTTGACACAAAAGAAGCGGCGCCAAAAGATTTAAAAGAGTTGTTGGATAAAGGGAAAGATGAGGTCTTAAAGGAGTTGGAAGGGTTTGAGAATGTAGGCGGTGGATTTTATGCGGGGAAGGTATCTTTTAACAGCTTTGGTTCTTCCTCTGCCGTAACAGGAGAAATTAGAAATAACTCAAAAAATGACTTTTTCAATGCTTCGTTTGTTATGAAAATATACATAAAGAATTATGGCATGCTGACGAGTTTTGATTTTTCAGTAAGGAAGATTAAGAGCAGTGAGACAAAGGTTTTTGAAGAGATTGTTACCGGAGTAAATCCAATAGATATTGAAAGGTACGAGATAGCGCTTAAAAGCTACTACTGAGCGCAATGTTATTCGTCAAGACGTAGCGGAAACCTCCAGGTTTCCATGATTGCTATACGATATATGATAATGGAAGGCTACCCGCCTGTACCTATTCGGGCAGGCCCGCCTGACCAGTCAGTTCGGGCAGGAAGCCTTCCATTACTGAGATACAGGATATTCTTCGGTAAGCGATTGTACCTCTTCATCGATTTTGTCTTGCAGCTCTTTTGGCACTACAGATTTTCCCTCTTTAAGTTCCGTTTCAAACTCATCGGGCAATTCCGGGTCTTCCTCTTTAAGTTCCGTTTCAAATTTTTCAGGCAGTTTCAAGCCTTCAGGCATTTTCCTTGGCATGCGGAAAAACTCTTCTCTTTCCGTTTTCCCTCTCAAAATCCTTTCCTCTTTCGATTCCAATAATTCCTTGCTTTCAATCATACCTCCCAACTTACGTATCATCTTTTCTATATCCAGGAAGTCTACGTCTTGTGTAGATACCACCACATCATCCAGGTTTATGTTTCTTGCCGCTTCGAGCGCTACTATTAAGTCGCCGCCTGCGCCGGTCATGGATTTTCTTCGCAATCTTTCACCCTCTGCTTCTGCCCTTGCAATCAGCAATACTCCTGCTGCCCGTCTTTCCTCTTTGTAAAGATCTCCCTCCGCCTTCTTTTCTATTAAAAACTTGTTGGCGTCTGCAAGGATTTCTGTGACCTTGGTTACCATTTCCGCATCCAGCGTCACGATCGTTCCATCCTTATCAGACTGTATCTTTTCAGCAAGGGCCTCTGTGGTGGCGTCTATGGTCTGGGTAATACCTCTTTGGTTAACTGCCCTCTCTTTTGATATATTTAATACCTCATCTAATTCTGCAAGCTTAACATTTTTGATTTTTCTCTCCAGTTGAGGGTCGAATCTCAAGTCCAGTATAAGAAAGTCTATTACGTTAACATGGCGGGACTCAAGCACACTTGAAAGCAGTTGCTTTGCCTCTTCAGCCCTTCTGCGTTTCTGGTCAGGGTCATAAAGATCCCTTTCAATCATTTTACCGAGAACGACTCTTGTCACTTCACGAATATCATTTCCAACAAAGCTTTTATATCTATCACCCGGGCCGATTTCCTCACGAATTCTGTGCGCTTTTCCTCTCTTTATTTGGTATTTCACAATAATTTCTACTGTAACGTCATAGTCATCTGCAGTTCTTATGGGCAACTCTCTGGATTCAATCTTACCGTCCGGCCTACGCGCCTCTTTTGTAAAGTTGAATGTTTGCACAGTGCCGTCATATAAGTCCCAGGTATCAATTTTCCTTATATACCTGTGCCAGCCCGCTTTATAGTCTTGTTGTACAACACCCCTCTTAAGGCCCCATATTACCGTTTTTACCCCAATCTGGTCAATCTCGACCATGATAATCATAAACCTCACACCAATTAGGATGACTATTATAGACACCCCGATGCATAGAGGCACAAAATATTTAGCAAAAAATCTTGCCAGAAACTTTAACATTGTTTCATTCTCCTGATACTGCTCTTAAAGATTATTGCTTCTGCTCTTTTTCTTCATTTTTTTCAAGAGGAACCTTCCCCTCTTCTTCTTCCGCCGCTGGCGGCATTATTTCCAACGCCCGAAGCTGTTGTTCTCTTTCCCTTATCCTAAGTTGTGGTATTTCCTCTGCGGCTCTCAAAACCGGTGTGCCTGTTATCTTTGCCTCACGCAATCTCTTTGCGTATTCCAGTTTGACCAGGTTGTGTCCGCCCTCACCCACAAGCGCATCTCTTAATGCGAGGATACCCGCCGCCTCAGCTTCTTTGACGGCTAGTATTGCCTCCGCTTCCTTCTTCAATCTTTCGTATTCCGCATCGCCATCCCGCTTTGCCTTGATCAGATACGCAATTCCCTCCTGTCTAATCTTTTCGGCGGTTGCTTTTGCTTTTATCTCCATGAAGTATAATTGGCCTCTGAATCTGGATACCGCTACATCCAGCTTTTTTGTTTCTTCGGTAACCACCCTTTCCTGATTTTCTTTGGCCGCTTTTCCCATGCTTTTCTGCTCCTCAACCTCTTTGTCAGCAATCCTTCTTTCCTGGATCTTCTCCGCATATTCTCTGTAATAGCGATAGTCAATAAAGTTTAGAGTTGTCAACACTATACCATGTGGATTTAAAAGCTTGTCTAACGTTTTTTTCGCATCCTCTGTCTTTTGCCTTCTCTTTTCAGCATTAGGAAATTCGCCAATTTCCAGTTCCCCGAATTCATACCTGCATATGGTTTTTGCGTAGTCCGGAATCCATTTTTCTATAAATGCCTTGCCTGGGCCCGTGTTTTGAGTTATCTTATCCGCAATTTTCGAGATTAATCTATATTGGATGACCAGGTCGAGGCTCACGTCGCCTCCATCCCGCGTCTTAAGTATTACGGGATTACCCTGCGGGTACTCTGCTGATATATTTGCGGAAGTCATTCGGGCCGCCTGCTCACCTTTGTCAAGGATGTACAGGTCCTGAATGAAGGGTAAGTATATTATAGCGCCGGCGTGGTCTATGGTTGTTATTTTACCCGTAATATTACTGATGATTACGGCAACCTCGTCACCCTGGATGACCTTCCATGACATCCTCCTGCCGCCTATTATGAGCAAGACTAACAGCATTATGGGAACAATGACAAAAAACATCATTTTCGTAGAAATGAACTTCTTTTTGACGCCTTTTGGGTCAAAACTTTTTTCCATTTTAAATCTCTATTGTTTAAAAAATTATGTTAAATTGTAACAGCGCTAACGATCTGCATAAGGAGGAAAGGTTATACCGAGCACCTTAATTGCAAATTTCTTATTCTTCAGGCCAAAGTGTATTGTTCCTTTACCCGCAATAAGAGAGATAACCGTAAGGAAAGGTATCACAACAGGAAGCGCTATAAGAAGTATACACAATGATAACAATGTTATCGGCAAGGCAATTGAAATCAAAGGAAAAGCAATCAGCACAACACTCGTGATTACTAACAGCCCGAATAATACGACGGGAGGCAAAATAAAAATCGAAAATAGAGCCGTTATAAATTTCGTAAAGCGGCCTTCAACCCTTTTGCCAAAAATGAAAATACCAGAGGGTGATATTTCTTCTATAGAAGGAGTTTCTTCTGTTACGGCGCTAATCTGTTCTTCTTTTGAAGGAGGCATTTCTTCAGTTGCTACACTAACCATTTCTACTTCATCTTTTGAAGGATGCATTTCTTTCGTTTCTTCGTTTGTCTGTTGATTCTTTTTCCACTTCCACATTTATGATAGTCTACTATATTATATTTAAGCGGGTATCTTACCTTGACATTAAGAATATTAACAGATATTATCTATCTGTCCTGCAGAAAAACTGCTGAATCACATAGTTGAGCTGATTTTATGTAAAAAAAACATAAAGTCAAGTGAAATTTATAAGTTATGGAAACTCAATACTACCCGGCATTTGACGAATTCAGGGAACTTTCAAAGAGAGGAAACGTAATACCCGTATACCGCCAACTTTTTGCGGATACGCTGACTCCTGTGTCCGCATTTCAGAAGGTTTCAGATACGGATTACGCATTTCTCCTGGAAAGCGCTGATGGTGGTGAGAAGATAGCGAGATTTTCCTTTATAGGAAGCAACCCGTTTTCAGGGTTCAAATGCCAGGGGCATACTGTAGAAATCTTTAACGGCAAAGAGACTAAGCGTCTTGAAACCGCCGATCCCTTCAATGAATTGGAAAAACAGATAAGTAAATTCTCCCCCGTACATATTGACGGACTGCCTGATTTCTTTGGCGGGGCGGTGGGATACATATCCTATGATTCTGTACGCTATGTCGAAAACCTGCCGGATACAACAACAAACGATCTTAACCTGCCGGACATACACTTTATGTTCTATGATGTAACAATTATATTTGACCACTTAAACAAGACGATAAAAGTGGTATGCGCCTCTTATGTTGGCGATAGAGACATTAAAGATGTTTATGAGGATGCAGTTGAAAAAATTGATAATGTTATAAAAAAACTCCGTACTCCCGTAATGACGCTGAGCGACGATATAACCGAAAAGGGAGAATTAAATATAAAATTCTCATCGAATTTCAAGAAGCCTGATTTTATAAAAGCGGTGGAAACCTGTAAAGAATATATTCGCGCAGGAGACATAATACAGGCTGTTATTTCACAACGCCTGCAAACACAAATAGTAGCAAAGCCCATAAATATCTATCGTACATTAAGGGTCATCAACCCCTCTCCATACATGTTCTATATAAAAATGAGAAGCCTTGAACTGATAGGCTCCTCTCCGGAAGTAATGGTAAAGGTGGAAGAGGGGAGTATTAATGTAAGGCCCATCGCCGGAACAAGACGGCGCGGACGCACAACGGAAGAAGATGAGATGTTTGCAAGGGAATTATTATCAGATCCTAAGGAACTTGCCGAGCACATCATGCTCCTTGATCTGGGGAGAAATGACGTTGGAAAGGTTTCACAGGGCGGAAGCGTCAAAATAGACGAAAAAATGGTAATCGAAAAATACTCTCACGTTATGCATATCACATCCAGTGTCAGAGGAAAACTAATGAACGGCAAAAATGCCTTTGACGGCTTAAAGGCATGTCTGCCCGCAGGCACTTTGTCAGGAGCTCCAAAGGTGAGGGCTATGGAGATAATAGATGAATTGGAACCCACCCGGCGAGGCCCCTACGGTGGCGCAGTAGGTTATATAAACTTTTCCGGAGATATAAATACGTGCATTACCATAAGAACAATTGTCCTGAAAGATGGTAAGGACGCATATATTCAGGCTGGCGCAGGTATTGTTGCTGACTCGATTCCGGAGAGAGAATATCAGGAAACTCTTAATAAGGCTAAGGGTTTATTAAGAGCCATCGAAGTAGCGGAAAGGATTTAAGAACACTCATAAAAATTGACAAAATCATAAATGATAATATAATGATTGCATGGGAATTTTAAAGCTTTAGCCTTTTATTATAACTGTAGCGGAGGTCTTCCTGCCCGAAAGACTTGGCAGGCGGGCAGACCTCCACATATCGTGGGAATCAATTCCGGTTAAGCCGTTGGGTTTTTGTCTTTTAAAACCCAACCTAAATTTATAAGGAGAGAATAAAATGTGGTTAAGATTGAGACTATACCTCATGCTGACGGTTATGTTTGGTATAGTGTACGCAGTAATTGTAATGATAGCCCACATGATGGGAATTTCAGGTTTTATGTTTTATGCAGTTATTGCAGGCGGCATAACTCTTGTCCAGTATATGATGGGGCCGAGGATGGTTGAGTGGTCAATGGGTGTAAAATATGTGTCCGAAGCGGAAGCTCCCGAATTGCATAGCATGGTTGGAGAACTGGCACAAAAGGCGGGAATAAGGAAGCCAAGGATCGGTATTGCAAGAATGAATATCCCCAATGCCTTTGCCTTTGGCAGATGGGGCAGTGACGGCAGGGTCTGTGTGACTCAACCTATTATGAAGCTTTTAAACAGAGGAGAACTCAAGGCAGTATTAGGCCATGAAATCTCTCACCTGAAGAACCGCGATGTAGCCACCATTACTATGCTCTCCGTAATACCCATGATACTCTGGTACGTTGCCTGGAATTTTATGTTCAGCAGAAACCGTGAAGGGAACAATACTGCCATGATAGGTATCGTTGCCTTTATTCTTTATTTCATTACAAACATGTTAGTTTTATATGCATCAAGGATACGGGAATACTATGCAGACCTTGGAAGTGTAAGGCTCGGGAATACCCCTCATGACATGGCTTCTGCTCTGTACAAATTGGTATACGGAAATGCAAGGGTACCGAAGGAGTCATTGAAACAGATCGAAGGATATAAAGCTTTCTTTGCAAATGACCCGTCCAGGGCGGCAAACGACCTCAGAGAATTAAGACAGGTTGACCTTGATATGAGTGGTACAATTGATGAAAATGAACTCAAATCATTGGCCATGATAGAAGTAAAAATTAAAACTTCTGACAAACTAATGGAAGTTTTAAGCACACATCCAAATATGGTCAAAAGAGTAAAGCATCTATCCGAATTAGCTCATGGCAGGGCATGAGAAATAAAGGTGGATTCGCTTCGCCACGCTGAGCGTGGCTTCGCTTAATCCACCCTACTTCATTATTAATATGTTTGCGAAGCAAAACAAGAAGTTAGCGACCTGCCCGACACGCATTCTGGCGGGGGCGGGCTGAAAGGAGCTAAATTCTGATAATTCCAAAGTTTTTTCAAATTTTAGGTATGCTATTATTAATAGAGGGCCTCTATCTTGGTATTGTTAAACATTCTATGAACCTGGAAATAATGTGCGTGGGGATCGGCATAGCAATTTTCTATGCCGGAAGGTGGTTGGAGAAAAGGAAAGGTTAAAGTCAAATACGTGTCATTATATGATTGTTAAACTATTATATTCACACAATTAATGATTAAAGATTCTTATGCAATTCTTCAGGGCCTTAATCGGAAAATCTAAAAAGAAAGCAGATAATTCCATGCCTTCACATGGAAGATTTGAAAGTGCAATGGTGTATACCTGTATCGCTTTCTTCGTAATAGCAGTGGTCTTTGTCAGTTTCACGTACAGCGGAAAATGGCAGGCCGGACTTATTGAGGTCAGTTGCTCGGCATTTTTATTTGTCATTTTTCTCCATATTCTGAAAATAGTGATACCGCAATCTTCTGGCAAGATCGTCACGGCATTATCCGTAATAATAGCCGTCATGCTAATCTACGCAAACTACAGTTTGCAAAAGAACAAGAATAACGAATACACCTTCAAGGAACTTCTTGTGGGGGATTTACTGGTCAAAAAACTAATTGTTAAACACATGGAAATACCGGAGCCGATATTGACCAAAAAACTTAAAGGTATAGTTCCTGGTGAGTTCGTTCAAACAAAGACTGAGAAAGGCACCATTGAATCACCATTTGAGAGGCCTGAGAAGGATTTAATGGGTAACCCGGTTATCTTACCATTAGACAACCCGGGTAGTGTTTCCACATGTAAAGAGAGAGTACATTCTTTTGGAATACCAGAGGAAACCATGAACTATAAATTAGCGCTTGCAAATAGCGAGGGATTGAGGGTAGACAGAGCCAGGGCAGTTACGGAAGGTTTTGCGGTTCAATTAGACAAATTCAATGAACAAATTTCAGGACCGCATACACCGGATTCTTTGTACCTTCCATCAGAAGCGATAACTGTCAAGGACTTCCTCTCTCGTACTATTTATGATAAGTCTGAATCCCCCGATGTTGTTTCAGAGGTGCAGATGCAAACAGCCGTATCTGAGGAACACGTAGTGGAAGAGGCTGATAAACAATAACAGGCGGGTACGCCCCTACATAAAATACATTAACTAAACCGGAGAAATAACATGTGCAGACTAAAACATATTTTCTTTCTAACCATCATTACCATTTTGATTGCACAACAAGTCAATCTTGTGCATGGTGAAGAAGATGTAAAAAACGATTTAGTTAAATCAATTGACGAATTGAAAAAGGTATTAGAAAAAGAACCATCAAATGTCGAGGGTCATTATTATCTTGGATTAACCTACTATGATAAAGGAATGGTATCTGAAGCCGTAGGCGAGTTTAGCAAAACCCTGGAACTTGATAAGAACTATATTAATGCATACTTTTACCTGGGCGCTATCCATACCAATCAGGGAGATATCGATAAAGCAATTGAGATATTCAAAATGGCGCAACAGGTTGATGCAGCTAATGCAATGGCAGAATACAACCTGGGCTTCCTTTATGATAAAAAAGGGTTAATAGACGATGCGGTTGCTGCGTATAAAAAGGCGATTGAAATTAAACCTGACCATTATCAATCATTAAATAACCTTGGGATTATTTATTATAAAAGAGGATTACCGGATAATGCTATCGAAAGTTACAAAAAGGCCATTGCGGCAAATGCCGGCTATGCCGAATCATATTACAACCTTGGAACCGCCTATCTTGAACAGGGCCAGTTTGATAATGCCATTTCTAAACTTGAGAAGGCCATAACCCTTGCACCCGGATTCCTGGATGCATATTACAACCTGGGGACTGCATACAGGAAGAAGGGGATGCTGGATGAAGCAATATCGGTACTCAATAAAGCAACTGAAATATATCCGGAGGATATAAAGACCTTAAATAATCTGGCGACTGCGTTTTATGAAAAAGAAAAGTTTGAGGATGCCATTGTTACATATGAGAATATAGTTGCCATCGCCCCGGATGATGCAAACGTGCGTTATAACCTGTCTGTTGCTTATGTTAAGTCGGGTATGTTAAACGAAGCGATATCGGAACTGCAAAAGGTGTCTGAATTAGCGCCCGACCACGCAAAAGCCCGTTATAATCTCGGCGTAATCTATATGAGAAAAAACATGCTCAATGAATCTATAAAGGAATTCCAGGAGGCACTAAAAGTAGACCCACGTTATGCTAAAGCCTACGTTAATCTCGGAGTGGCTCATTACAGGAAAGGATTACCGGATGAAGCTATCACGGCTTACAACAGGGCTATAGAGATCAAGCCGGATTATGCTGAAGCATATTATAATTCAAGTTTTGCATATCTGAAAAAGGGTTTGATTGAAGACGCTATAAATATGTTAAAAAAGGGAATTGAGCTTAACCCTGACAATGACATTCTCCATTTTCTCCTGGGAAACGCTTATAGTGATAAGGGCTTATTGGATGAAGCAATTGTAGAATGGGGGAAAACCTTAGAGACAAACCCGAAACACTATAAAGCATATAATAATCTTGGCTTTGCATATTATTCAAAGGGTCTGGTGGACAAGGCTATAACATCCCTTAAAAAGGCAATAGAGATAAAAGAGGATTATGCAGAGGCGCACTATCACCTGGGTTCGATTTATATTGAAAAGGACATGCCGGAAGAAGCAACCTCAGAACTTACCCGAACAATTGAACTCGAGCCCAATCATGCAAAAGCCCATTACAATTTAGGCCTCATCTATCGCCATTTGGGTGATATTGATAATGCCATTGTAGAATGGAAGGAGGCTATCAAGATAAACTCTACTTACGCAAAGGCCTATAACAATCTTGGAGTTGCATACGATTTTAAAAGTCAGCTTGATGAAGCCGTATATCAATATAAACATGCGATTGAAATGAAATCTGATTATGACGAAGCTCATTATAATCTTGGAATTGCTTATGCCAAAAAAGGCGATATGGAAAATGCTATTCACATGCTAAGAAAGACAATAGAAATAAACCCGGATAATCCGGATGCACATTTTGCCCTTGGCATAATCTACAGGGCGAAGTGGAAGGTAAAAGAGTCGGAAAGAGAATTTTCAATCTACAATCGCTTAAAATCAGAAACAAATTAAATTTTTGATTAAGTAATGTATGCCTTTTAACCCCTTCCAGGTGCAATTTTCATACTTTATTAACCTTTCTCTGAAGTGTCCTTAAACCGATTCCGAGTAATCTTGCGGCTTTGGACTTATTGCCTTTTGTTTTTTCCAGAGTAAAATTAATTATTTCATTTTCAGCTTCTTGAAGGGTAAAGTGTTGAGGAATCTGGTAGAAATCAGCGTGTTGAGGCTGTGTCAGGAGTAAGAAGGAAGGCAGGTATTTTGCTTCTATTACGTCCCTGGTAGCAAGCGCCATAGCGGCTTCAATTGCATTTTCAAGTTCTCTCACATTTCCAGGCCATCTATAATTTAACAATATTTGCATTGCATCTTTATTTATACCTTTTGTCTTATATCCTTTCTCTTCATTGAATTTATTAATAAAATAACTGACAAGAAGGGGAAGATCCTCCTTTCTTTCTCTAAGAGGAGGCACGTCAATGTGTATAATATTCAATCTATAATAAAGGTCTTTCCTGAATCTTTTTTCATCCATGAGTCTCTTAAGGTCGTGGTTAGTTGCGGCCAAAACTCTTATATTTACCTTTATAGTTTCATTCCCTCCAACCCTTTCAAACTCTTTCTCCTGGAGCACCCTGAGTAGCTTAATCTGTGTGCTTAATGATATATCGCCTATTTCGTCAAGGAATATTGTGCCGTCATCAGCAAGCTCGAACCTGCCAATCCTTTTTGTAATTGCGCCTGTAAACGAACCCTTTTCATGCCCAAATATTTCTGATTCGAGCACCCCCTCATTAAACGCCCCACAGTTTACCTTAATAAAAGGTTTTGAAGAGCGCGGACTGTTATAGTGTATGGCCTTTGCAACCATCTCCTTTCCGGTTCCGGTTTCTCCGGTAATAAGGACGCTTGCATTCTTAGGAGCTACAGAACTAATTAGATTAATAACATACTGCATTGGTTTGCTTCTTCCAACCATATTTTCTAAATTAAACATCCCTTTTACCTTCTTCTCAAGTTCTATCTTTTCCAGAAAGAGTAATTGTTTTTCAATTGCCTTTTCTATCACGGTTGCTAAAAGTCTCGGCTTCACAGGAAGCTCATAAAAGTCATAAGCTCCATCTTTCATAGTATTTATAGCATTGGAAAGGGTCGCATTTTCTGAAAGAAAAATCAGCTCTACGTCTGGTCTTATGGTTTTTATCTTATTGAGAAAGGCTAGAGTTTTAATCTTTGGAAGATGGTAATCAGAAAGAATAATATTTATGGGTTCGCTTTTTAGTATTTTATAAGCCTCATTTACTGTAGAAACCATGTGAACATACATTTTCTTTTTTCTCAAATGATTAATTATCTTTTCCCATTCTGATCTTTTATTATCAAAAACCGTAAGAATATTAATTTGCATTTTGTTTCTCCATAAAATACGTAAATTTTGACTCCCTTTCTATTTAAAAACACAAAATGTGTGCGTCATCTTGACATGTAAATATTAATAACGTCGGAATTAGGCGTCAAAATGACATAGTCATTTAAAGCAGAAATATTAATTTAAAACAACCATTTTTTAAGCCACCTCGTTAAGTAACTTTTTTACAAGGACTTACAAATGTCCGCCAATTGGCACAGGCTTTGATATTAAACTTAACATAAATAAACAAGACGTCTAGAAAGAAAACAGGAGATAAGAGGGGGTTCAAGAAAAGTCAAAATTGTTCTGAGGGAAAGGAGGGCAGTGACGGAGAAATATGACTTTGGTGTCTTTAAAGGTCAAAAAGCCTGTACAAAAAACAGCAGTAGGGTGTAATTGATGTCGTTTTTCATAGTTTTACTTTATGTTAACCATTTATTAATTTTGCAAAAAAAGGAGAAAAACAGATGTTTGAAAATAAGTACTTAAATCTTGGCTATATTTCAGTAGCTTCTTTTATATTTGGGATAGTAATAAGCGTATCTTTTGTAAAAGCAGAGTCTTCATTAGAAAGCAATATTGATTCCTCACAATCCTATACGATCGAAAAGATAGCTACTTCCGAGGAGAAGGAATCTGATCAAGAAGATATCGGGGAAGGAGAATTAGAGGAGTTTGAAATTCGCATTAAAGGAATGACTTGCGTTAATTGCGAGAATACAGTGAAAGAAGCGCTTTTGAAGTGCGCCGGCGTCAAGACTGCCTTGGTCAGCCACAAAGAGGGTAATGCTGTTATAGAAGCCGATGTGGATATGATTGATAGTGATGAAATCGTAAATGCTATAGAAGAAGCTGGTTTCTCTTTTGTAGAGGAAGAATAAGAACCTGGGAATTTATAACATTTTTATATGGAGGAATACAATGCAAAAAAATTTTGGGAAAGATACCTCTAAAAAAGATGGCAGAGCTAAAAAAAACTCAAAGAAAATCGAGGCAAAGACAGAAGATAGTAAGCAGAAGTCTTATGTTAAAAAGGCAGGTTTCTCAGCCACTATAGGCCACTGAAAAATCATTGACGGATAAAGAACGGCCTGATCCCGAGAGATAACATAAAATAGATTGCAAATAGGTGATAGTTTGCACAATAGCGGTAGCTCAAAAAAGGGGAGCGTTACACCTCCCCTTTTTCCCATTTGTTAAGACAGGTTTTTGCTTATTTAAGGGGTATATACAACAAAAAAGGTATGTAGGATAAGTACTCGGAGCGGTTTTGTTTTTTTAGGTGTTATATGGCAGAAAGGAACGCAGGTATGTCCTTGCGTAACTGAACATAGAAATAAATGTAGTTTTAAAGGATTCTACTTACTAATCTTCCATGAGCACCTTTATCTCATTTACAAAATGATTATTATTCTTTTTTTTGGTAAGGTCATCTGCCCTTGCATAAGCTTCGTCCTTTTCAGAATAAGGAAAGCAAGCCACTTCCTTATGACTGTCATTGAAAACCTTCCAAACGGCTTTGTGCCGTTTTATGGTTGAGGTTGCTTTTTTGCGGGTTGTTTTATTCTTCTTTTCCGCTTTCGCTTTTTCACCTGCAGCCGTTTCTTCTGCCAACTGCAGAATTCTTTCTTTGCTGGACATTATATTAACCATGGATTATTCCTATTTCTGAAATTTTAGATCTTTCTAGCAAAGATCACATAAAGGCATTATACAGATAATTAGACAAACAGCAATGTAAATATAATTTCAAAATTAAAACCTCTTTTAATACACTTTTGTTTATGTTTATAATAAGGACAAAGTCCCCCTAATTCCCCTTTGGAAAAGTGGGAAAGAGGGGGATTGTTGTAACTTTTACTTATATCATGCTCAAGGCTTCATCCGCAGCCTTTGCCGATGCGCCGGGAGTTCCGATTAGAGATGTTATCTCTTTAAGTCCGGCAATACACATCTCTCTTTTTTCTTCATCTAACAGCAGCTCGGTTGCACGTGAGGCCAGCCATTTATAGTCATCCCTGTACATGAGTTTTTCCGGAACGACCGTTTTTTTCGCAATCGCATTGACCAGGCAAATATATGGCGTGGTCATAAATG
>Ga0155342_1154_pt3 | contig 13499 bp, 18 predicted proteins | sample RifCSPhighO2_02_FD_106310 | JGI IMG/M metagenome (GOLD analysis project Ga0155342, IMG submission 106310) | Planctomycetes bacterium RIFCSPHIGHO2_02_FULL_40_12 | reverse complement strand
ATCTACGTACAAGCTGACGGGAAAGCTGCCTCGTGAACTAAAAAAATATCTGCCATCTCCCGAAGAGATGATAGAAAGAATACAGTGTTTGGAGTAGCTATGACACCCGTTTTTATCTCCAGATGTGGAATCAAATTGGAACATTTCTATCGTCAAACCAGTATGGGAAGTGACATAGAATACAAGCAGTCCTTCATCACCCTCGTAGACCAAATCCTCGCCGCAAAACAGCAACAACCCCCCTTATCCCCCTTTGACTTCGTCGTGAGCTCAGTCGAACGATAATGGAGAAACGTTTAATGCCAGCACGTCGGCGCTGGAAAGACAGATCGATCAAATGGTCTACAAACTCTACGACCTAACGCCAGAGGAGATTGCGATTGTGGAGGGGAAAAGGAATAATCATGACAACTAAACAACCGCATCTTATAATCATTGCAGGCCCAAACGGCGCCGGCAAATCAACAACAGCCCCTTCTTTAATGAAGGGAACGCTCAAGGTAACTGAGTTTGTAAATGCAGACCTAATCGCCCAAGGTCTCTCCGGATTTCAGCCGGAGGGTGCAGTTTTTCATGCCGTACGCGTAATGCTTGAGCGCATACATTATCTTGCAAAAAAGGGTGTTGATTTTGCTTTTGAAACAACATTGGCGAGTCGTACTTTTGCGCCATGGATTAATGACCTGCGCAAAACAGGCTATGACTTTCATCTGGTCTTTCTATGGCTGCCAATGAGGATTTTGCTATTGCCCGCGTTGCTGAGCGAGTCCGCATGGGCGGGCACAATGTGCCGGAGGAAACCATCAGGCGGCGATACCATGCTGGCATTCGCAACTTTTTCAGACTCTATCGCCCCTTGTCAGATACATGGTTTTTTTATGACAACTCAGGAGTAGGGAATCCAAGATTGCTGGCTTATGGTGAAAAAGATAAAAGTTTGCTTGTAAACGATCCCTTTCTTTGGCATAATATTAAAGAGACATATGGCAATAAAGGAAAAACATAAAGACAAAATCGCTGAGGCTTTTGCAGACCCTGAAAGGATCACTCAGGCGCTGGCTCAAGGTGTTCGTGATGCTTTGCTAAAACATAAACAGGCCGGCAATCCGATTGTTGTCTGGCGTGATGGGAAAATTGTCTGGATCAAGCCTGAAGAAATTGCAGTAAAATAAAAATTTGCAAACTTTCTTATCTCTCTTCGATCAAATCCTCTCCGCCAAAAAGAGAGACCCTAACCCCGACACCACTGCCCTTGAAAAACAGATTGATAAAATGGTCTATGAGCTTTACGGATTAACGACAGAGGAGATTGCAATTGTGGAGGGGAAAGTAAATTAATATTGTTAAAAAGAGCAATTTTTGCTATATTAACAACAAAATATGACTAAAAAGGACATCATTCAACAATTAGAAAAAGAGCAGAACACTCGGCTTATTACTTATATCACTGGCGACAGGCAACCTTTTGCTACGAGGATTGCAGGTGATGTTGTACCACTGTTAAGTAGACATCTTGAAAAAATTGGCAAAGTAAAGAAGATAAGTTTGTTCTTATACACAAGCGGTGGCGATATGTTAGCGCCAATACGCATAGTAAAATTAACCCGTAATCACTGCGATACATTTGAAGTATTAGTACCCTATAAAGCACATAGTGCCGGAACACTTGTTGCGCTTGGAGCGGATAGAATCGTCATGGGGAAGCTTGGCGAATTAACACCGGTGGATCCTACTACAGGGCACCCTTTTAATCCACAAAATCCTGCTAATTCCCAGCAACGTCTTGAAGTAAGTGTAGAAGATCTGAATTCTTATTTTTTATTTGCAAAAGAGAAAGCCGGTGTGCAAGCTGACCAAATGGCAGATGTTTATAAAATGCTGGTTGAAAAACTGCATCCACTGTCTATCGGGAATGCATACCGTGCATATAGGATGGCTAAGCTTTTGACTGAAAGACTTCTCTCTCTCCACATGGATAAAACAAGAGAAAGTCAAGGAATAAAAAAAATCATAAATGAAATTACAGGAGATATTACCATACATGCATATCCTATTGACAGGGATGAGGCAAAAGAACTCGGCCTTAAAATAGATACTCCAAAAGCCTCGGTTGAGCAACTTATCTGGCAGCTATATGAGGAATACGCCACACCAATGAAACTCGGTCAGCCATTTCAGCCTGCCGAGCTTCTTGCTGGTAAGGATATGGCTGAGATACGGCATGCAGGGGCATATATTGAAAGTGCGGAATTATCGCATCAATTTACTTTTACCGGAAAGGTACAAAAAACTATTCGTAACAATCAACCTGCAATTGACATGAATATTGACTCCCAATTGTGGGTTGAAGTACAATAAAAATATGGAAACTACATTAAACAATCAAAAAGTTTCGTCAAATACATCATCCGCATTTGCATTAAGGGTTATGGATGTGGACAGAATAACTCTTACACCTGCGAAGAATATATTAAAATTAGAGCAATTTGAAATATTAGATGAGTGGGAAGGATATGTAAGATTTTCTTTTGAGAATTTTTTAGAGCAAGATCAACCTGAAGTTGAGAAAAGATTTGTTTTACCTCAAAGACTTACCGATCCATTATTCGGGCATGAAGAGCTAAATCAGAGATTGCAGGAAATGGCTACTGCTGCTCCTTCTATAGAACAAGTGTGGGAAATAACAAAGAAGTTACCATCATTATCAAAATTACTCTCAGAGGAAAGAGATAATGAATAAATGCCAAAGTATTTTCTTGAAACGAGTGCATTTCTAAAACGATATAAAAATGAAGCTGGCTCTGACACAGTAAACAACCTCTTTAATAACAGACACGAATTATTTTATTTAAACCTTGCCATTATTGAGATACGCAAGGTTTTTTATCGTCTGCGGAAATATCCCCTCCAACAAGATGTTCCGATTACCGAAAAAGAGTTTAATGCTCTTAGCAATAGGGTTGCTGAAGACATCCTGCAGATGCAAAGAATTGAATTTACCGAAGAAATGATAGGACAAACAATTTCTGTTCTTGAAAGAGTTTGGATTCCCAATATTTTTGATTTAGCACAGCTTTCAGCATACTTAATTGCAAAACAGGAATACACTGATATGATTTTTGTGTGCTCAGATGAACGTTCAAAATTAATAGAAGGCGTTAAGCAATTTGTTCAAGAGGGAGACATTATTGTTCCTGGAAGTATATAAAAGGATTTTCTTGCTTAACCCTTCATCATTCTCGTTGACCAAATCCTCGCCGTAAAAAAGAAAGACCCCAACGCCGACCTGCCTGAGCGAGTTCGCTCGCAGTCAGGCACATCAGCCCTTGAGCGGCAGATTGATAAAATGGTCTATGAGCTTTACGGATTAACGACAGAGGAGATTGAGATTGTGGAGGGAAGAAATAAATTGTAAAATAAGGCAGGTGAAGCGATGAATACACTTAATGAAATTAAGAAAATTCTGAAAAAGCATAAGGCAGAAGTAGTCAGGGACTATAAGGTCAAGGAGATTGGTATCTTTGGCTCTGTTGTAAGAGGTGAACAAAAAAAGCAAAGTGATATAGATATCCTTGTTGAGTTCAATAAACTTCCTGATGTTTTTTTGCTCATTGATCTGGAGGACTATCTTAGAAAAATTTTAAGAAATAAGGTTGATTTAGTCAGGAAAGGGGCCATAAGGACTGAACTCAGAAAGGTTATTACAAAAGAGGCGGTTTATATATGACCAGAGATTACAAATTATTTGTCAAGGATATTTCTGAAGCAATAAAAGATATAGTTATCTTTGTAGGAGATATGGATTATGAGGAGTTTCTTAAAGACAAAAAAACACAAAAAGCCGTTGCCTGGCAGATACACATAATTGGTGAGGCAACAAAGAACATTCCCGAGTCAATCAGAGAGAAATATAAAGAAGTTCCATGGAAATATATGGCAAGGATACGTGATAAAATCGCCCATTTTTATTTTGGCATTGATTATGAGATTGTCTGGAATGTTATAAAAGAAAAGTTGCCAGAGATAAAACCTGTAATTGAAAAAATCCTGAAAGATTTAGCCAGAAACAATAAAACATGAACCATCAGCCCTTCATCACCCTCGTTGACCAAATCCTCGCCGCCAAGCAGAAAGACCCGCAGACAGACAGGTGGGCAAAAGTTATCTTGTTGAAACATTCTGAAATCGTAATTCGTAAATCACAATATATTGCTTCTGTAACTAACAGCTTCTCCACTCACCATACTCCTTCAGTGAAACTTTCTGGCCGCTTTTAAGTAGAGAGTATGACCCAAAGTCATTCATTTTGTCAAGCGCCTGTGAGTCAAACACTGGCCCGTCCTTACATACCATCTGTCCATCGCAGACACATTGTCCGCAGATGCCTATGCCGCATTTCATGTATCTCTCCAGGGATGCCTCGCATTGTATATCATGCTTATTGCAGAATTCGTATACCCTGTACATCATTATCTCAGGTCCGCAGGTATATATAATGTTGTATCTGTTTTTATTGTGCAGGTTTTTCAGGATGTCTGTGGGATATCCCTTCCCGCCTTCACTTCCATCGTCCGTAAAGATAGTCATGTCCTTGTACCGGTTTTTAAATAGCAGCTTTGTCTTTGTAGTTGCTCCGATGAGTATTGTGGTATTGTAATCCTGCAATTTTTCAATAAGCACGGTTAGCGATGCCATTCCACAGCCGCCGCCGATTATGCATGCATTGCCGCTGCCATCTTTAATACTATCGGGAATGCTGAACCCGTGTCCAAACGGTCCTCTTATACCGAGCTGTTCTCCCGGTTTCATGTTGTGCAGGAGTTTTGTAAAGTTGCCTCTGGCAAGCACTGTGATCCCGAAGAAATCTTCTCCAAAATATGATACGGCAAAAGGCTTCTCATCTATGCCTGGTAACCAGACCATTATAAATTGCCCGGGATTGTAACCAAGTTTGTGTCTGAACATAAAGGTCTTTGTATCATCTGATTCATTGATGATTTTGTCAATCTTCATCATTACGGGTTGCTTGAAGTAAAGTTCTTCAGTCATGGGCAATTCCTATCATTTCATCAATATTATTAAAATTGTTTTCAGACATCCATGTTTCCATTTCCTGACATATTTTCCGGAATATGTCTATGCCCCTCTGATATATTCCAGTACCAATCCCGACAGCGGTCGCTCCGGCCATGATCATCTCTATGGCATGTCGGCCTGTGGAAATCCCGCCGGTACCAATTATGGGTATTTTAACGGCTTCATATATGTCATATACACATCTGGTTGCAATCGGTCTCAGGGCATGCCCTGAAACCCCTCCGACCTTGTAGGAGAGTACGGGTTTGCGTGCCTCTATGTTTATTATCATTCCAGGTCCCAGTGTATTTACTGCCGTTATGGCATTAGCGCCTGCATCCTCTGCAGCTTTTGCTAAGTTACCAATTTCCGGTATGTTAGGTGATAATTTTACAAAGATTGGCAGTTTTGTGGCCTTCCTGACCGCAGAGACAATGTTCCTTGTGCTCTCAGGCGTTCCCTGTCCGGCCAGCAGGCCGAATCCCGGCGTATGAGGGCATGAAAGCGGAAGTTCTATAGCGGAAAATTGAGTTTCTGACAGTTTATCCACAACGCTCACGAAGTCATCTGCCTCTGTACCGATAATGCTTGCTATAACAGGAATCGACACTTCACTAATGTTAGCAAATTCCCTGGCTGTCTCTTCCGCACCGGGATTTGAGTATCCGACTGCGTTCAGCATGCCTGCTTCAAATGGAATGACGGTCGGGTTTTTGTGTCCTTCTCTTGGCTCAAGGCTGACCGACTTTATGGTAGCCGCACCGGCGCCATTGTCTGCAACCCGTTTCAGCAGGGACTTAGATGTACCGAGAAATCCGGATGGAAGGATGGTCGGGTTTGATAATTTGATTCCACATAAGTTTATATTTAGATTTGGCGCAGTCATTTGATTTTTGGACGCAGATAAACGCGGATATTTAAATGTTGTGCGTTACGAGTTGCGTGTAGTGAGCTTAAGAAAAGGTTTTTATTTAAAAATCTGCTTTTATCTGCTTTCTATTAAATTTAAAGTCTTTTATATCGGAATATACCAAAAATACAGGGTTTATTGAAGGTATATTTTTTGATTGTTCTTAAAACATTGACTTTTGAGGGGAAATGTGTTTTCTTATTCATAGCAAAACTTTCATAAATTTGTAACCTGCCCGACTGCCCGTCCGAACGGCACCTGCCCGAATAGGTACAGGCGGGTGGCCGGGCGGGCGTCGTTCGGGCGGGCCGAAGGGAACTAATTTACATGACAACGTTTTTATGGTATTTATTGGTTATATTTGCAATTTCCGCTATAGGCGGCCTGCTTCCTTTGGTAAAAAGCTGGTCCAAAAATAGTTTCAGATTGATAATAAGCTTCGGTGCAGGTGTTTTAATTAGTACTTGCTTTTTTCATATGCTGCCGGCAATCATACAGCCTCTTGGCAGTAATGTTGGCTTACCTGTAATAATAGGGTTTTTTATTATTTACATACTGGAAAGATTTATAATGGTTCATTCCTGTGAAGAGGATGTTTGTGACTTTCATACAGTAGGGATTTCAGCTTTTCTGGGTATATCCTTTCACAGTTTAATAGATGGCCTCTCAATGGGAGCCGGTTTCATAGTGAAAGATATTGGTTTAATGATATTTCTGGCCATTATAATTCACAAGTTTCCTTGCGCCCTGTCTCTTACCGGTATCCTTATTCAAGGGGGATACAAAAAAGCAAAGATTATTCAACTTGCCATAATCTTTGCGTTAACCACACCTATAGGCGCCGTTATTACTTTCTCTGTCCTGAAGAACCTGCCTGAATATACTCTGGCCTGGGCAATTGGAATATCAGCAGGAACATTCTTGTACATTGCTATCAGTGATCTCCTGCCATATGTCCATCAGCACAATCCCAGAAAATATTTTAATCTGGCCGGTCTGATGTTGGGGTTGCTTTTGATGTGGTTTGGAAAGTATTTATTTTAAGAATGGGTTTTTTTATTTACTATTATGCGTGTTTTAGGAATAGATCCAGGTACAATAGTAACCGGCTATGGAATTGTTGACGATATTAAGGGTAAGTTGTTTCACGTAACTCATGGTTTAATTGAGGGTAAGAGAAAGGATTCCTTTCCGGACAGGCTTAAATTGATTTTCGATGGATTGAATATAGTTATAGGAGAATATAAACCGGACAATATTGCATTAGAGGAAGTGTTTTATGGTAAAAGTGTAAAATCAGCGATTAAGGTTGGTGAAGCCAGGGGAGTAGCCATTTTGTGTGCGGCGGCTGCAAAGATACCAATGGCTGAATATGCTCCTACCGTAGTCAAGAGGGCAGTTGTTGGTTCAGGTAATGCTCAAAAGGTACAAGTAAGTGAAATGGTGAAGGTTATTCTGGCCTTATCCGAGGTACCGGAGAAGTATGATGCTACTGATGCACTCGCAATAGCTATATGTCATTGTCATAGAATCAAGTCGATCAAGATGATGATTTAGCCTTGACAGACATATACTAAAAGCTATAATTTTTGAATCGGGATTTTAGTTTACAGTTTGTTGTAATTTATTATAAATTAAGCTATTAAGAGAAATACAAATTTGCAGGTAACAAGAAAAGTTTCAAAAAACAACAAGATCTCAGACATTTTGTATAATGGAGTTTTTACTTCTGGTATTGAGGCAAAAAGTTTGAAGATAGAATATAAGAAGGACATATCAATGGAAGTAGCAATACGTAAATCCAGGGCGCTGATAGAAGCATTACCCTATATACAATCATTTAAGGGTAAAGTGGTTGTAGTAAAGTTTGGCGGTAGCGCTATGGTCAATATAAATACCTTTAAAAGTATACTTCAAGATGTAGTTTTTATGAAGACTATTGGTATGAGGCCTATAATAGTTTATGGCGGCGGTCCGCATATAAGCAGTGAGATGGAAAAAAGAGGGAAAAAACCGCTTTTTATACATGGATACCGTGTAACTGACGAGGAGACACTGAAAATTGTTATTGACGTGCTAATCAACCAGATTGGCAAATTGATTATAAATCAAATAAACGCAATGGGAGCAAAAGGCGTTTGTGTGTGGGACAGAAAGAAGAGCCCGATCAAAGCTAAGAAACTTATCTACGACGGAGAAGACAAGGCAGGGGCAAATGACCTTGGCTATGTGGGTGAACTAACCGGGATAGAATGCGAAAGATTTGATAATTTGTGCGAAAGTGACAATATTATAATTGTACCACCAATTGCTGAAGGAGCCGGCGATGAAAATTTTAATGTAAATGCTGACAATGTGGCCTCTTTTATTGCAAGTTCATTAAAGGCTGAGAAATTAGTATTTATTTCTAATACTCATGGAATATCAACTGACCCGTCTGAACCTGAGTCATTTAAGTCTACGTTACATGAGGATGAAGTTAATGCGCTGATAGAGAGTAACATAATAAGTGGTGGCATGCTCCCGAAAGCAAAAGCTTGTATATCAGCATTGAGGAATGGCGTGAGAAAAGCCCATATTATTGACGGTAATATACCCCATTCCCTGTTGCTTGAGATATTTACTGACAAGGGGATAGGGACTCAGATCATAGTTTAAGTCATATTGGGGAAGTGAGGATAATGTGTTTACGGTATTTTTTGCAAAACCAATATGGCATTCAAGTGTTGTCACCTGCAGTTTTAAAAGACAGTTTAGTAAACTTCCAGGTAAGTTTTGTTTCGGCAGAGTATCGGGTGTTTTAAGAGTTGGTCTTTTTGATATTCACCCACTTCAAAAAGAGCGCACAAAATTAAACCCTTCCATTTTTTTCAGTTTCCTCACATCGCAGGAAATCCGCATAGGGGAATTTAGATATGAAGAAAAGCAAAGTAATAGAAAACTATGATAATTACGTAATTCCAAATTACTCTCGTAACCCCATTGTGCTTGTTAAGGGTGAAGGAGTGTATGTGTGGGATGAAGACGGAAAACGATACCTGGACCTTTTCTCCGGATGGGCTGTCAGTTCGCTGGGACATTGTCACCCCAATGTGACAAAGGCGATACGGGACCAGGCGGCAACGCTGGTTCATGTGCCTAATACTTTTTATTCCGAACCACAGGGGCGCCTTGCAAAGTATATTTCTGAAAATTCTTTTAACGGTCAATGCTTTTTTTGTAACAGTGGGGCGGAGGCGAATGAGGCGGCCATAAAGCTGGCAAGGATTCACTGTTCTCCCAAAGGGAAATATAAGATTATTACTATGAGAGATTCCTTTCATGGAAGAACCCTTGCGACCGTAACGGCTACAGCACAGCCAAAGTATCATCGTGGCTTCGCCCCTCTTGTTGAAGGCTTTTCGTATGTTTCATTTAATAATCTCGGTGAGGTGGAAGATGCCGTGGATGATAAGACCTGCGGCATAATGCTTGAACCTATTCAGGGAGAGGGTGGAATTAATGTGGCTGATAAAGAATATATGAAAGGATTAAGGAAGATTTGTGATGAAAATGATATTCTCCTGATTCTGGATGAAGTTCAGTGTGGGATGGGAAGGACAGGAAAGTATTTCGCATATCAACATTATGATATAACGCCTGATATTATGACGCTTGCTAAAGCACTTGGAAACGGTACTGCCGTTGGCGCTATGGAGACAACGAAGGAAATAGCTAAGAGCCTTGTGCCGGGCAGCCATGCTTCGACTTTTGGAGGTAATCCTCTTGCCTGTGCCGCATCAGCTGCTGTATTTGAAACAATTGAAGCAGATGGTTTATTGGACAATGCGGCAAAGATGGGTGACTATGCTTTTGAGCAACTGGCAGATATGGCAAATGAACTTGATGTTATTAAAGAAGTCAGAGGTATAGGTTTGATGATAGGCATAGAGCTTAAGGTTCCGGCAGCAGAGGCGGTAAAAAAGTGTATGGATGCCGGGCTGCTGTTGAACTGTACTCATGATAGCGTGATAAGGTTTATGCCGCAACTGAATGTGAAAAAGGAACATATAGATAAGGGTCTGGGAATCTTAAAAGACGTTTTGAAGGCCGTCTAATTAATAACTAAATAATTATAGGAAAAATTATGCGGTGTAAAAATCTGGTTTCAATCTCTGATCTCGGGCTTGAAGATATAGATGAGCTGTTTGAGTTAACTGCCAAAATGAAGGAGTCTTATAAAAGCGGTGAGGCTGACCATTGTCTTGCCGGTAAAACGCTCGGTATGATTTTTGAGAAAAGCTCGATGCGAACGAGGGTTTCCTTTGAAGTTGCCATGACACAGATGGGGGGACATGCGATATACCTGACCAAGCATGACATAAATCTTGGCGAACGCGAATCAATAAAAGATGTTGCAAAAGTTTTATCACGATATGTGGATTGTATTACCATTAGAACCTATGCTCATGAAACGGTTATTGAGCTTGCTAATAGCTCCTCCGTACCCGTAATTAATGCGCTTTCAGATTATACTCATCCATGTCAGGCTCTTACGGATTTGTATACAATAAAGGAAAAGAAAGGCAGCCTTGACAATGTTAAATTAGTATATGTTGGCGATGGAAACAATGTTGCCAGATCATTAGCCTTCTTATGTGCGAAACTGAATGTCTCATATAAGGCAGTTTCACCTGAAAATTATGAATTATCCGCGGAGTTCTTGGAAGAGGTTAAAAAAATAGCAGAAAGCAACAAAACCTGCATTGAACAACTTAGAGACCCAAAAGAAGCAGTTGAAGATGCGGATGTTATCTATACAGACACATGGGTTAGTATGGGGAAGGAAAAAGAAGCCGTGACCAGGCGTAATCATTTTAAAGGGTTTCAGGTTAATGATGAATTAATGTCTCATGCAAAGAAGGATGCTTTAGTGATGCATTGTCTGCCGGCTCATCGGGGTGAGGAGATTACGGATGACGTTATAGATAGTCAGCATTCCATTGTTTACGATCAAGCTGAAAACAGATTACACGTTCAGAAGGCTCTATTGAAGCTTCTCATTTGTAAGCAAGAATAGGAAGTTTTTTTCAGGGTGCTCTTTTTTTAAAAGATTAAACTATAGAAGTAACAAAAGAGGTCTATAATGCGAAAAGACGGAAGAAAACCTGATGAAATGCGCCCTGTCCTGATAGAAAGAAATTATACAAAATTTGCACAGGGTTCTGTTCTTATACAAGTTGGGGATACAAGAGTAATATGTACGGCTTCAGTAGACGAAAGTGTGCCGCCTCATAAAAGAAATACCGGACAGGGGTGGGTTACAGCAGAATATTCTTTACTACCCGGCTCTACACCAAAGAGGGTTTCAAGGGAATCCTCACGTGGCAAGGTAGACGGTCGTACTCATGAAATTCAAAGGTTGATAGGGAGGTCCTTGCGTGCCGTTGTTGATTTGTCGGCAATTGGCGAAAGGACAATATGGATAGATTGTGATGTGATTCAGGCTGACGGTGGGACACGGGTTGCGGCTATTACGGGCGCATACGTTGCGTTAGTTGATGCCGTCAACTGGTTGAAGAATAATGGTGAAATCACAGGTGAACCGCTTTTGGGGAGTGTGGCGGCTGTGAGTGTGGGAGTAGTGGATGGTATGCCTGTCCTGGATCTTTGTTATGAGGAGGATGTCTCGGCAAGTGTTGATATGAATATAGTATTAACGGGGAAGGGTGAATATATAGAGTTGCAGGGTACTGCGGAGAAGCGGACATTCTCAGAGGAGGAGCTAAGTCAAATGATTAGGCAGGCAAAGAAAGGTATAAGTGAATTAACCAGGATACAAAAAGAAGTATTGGATGGTTAGTGATAATAAAAGAAGGCTGTAGGGGCGTACCCGCCCGAACGACGTAGTCGGGCAGGTTGCCACCTGACCGAATGGGTACAGGCGGGTACGCCCCTACATAGTATGCTGCAACCTGTCTATTATTCAGGCGGGCTATGCTATTTTATGGAGCAATATAGCCGTGAAGGTAAGTAGAATTGTAATTGGGACTCACAATTACAAAAAGAGAGAGGAGATCAGGGATATTCTGAGCGGAATACCTGTAACGCTGCTGGATTTAGAGGATTTTGAGAATCCCCCTGATGTTATTGAAGATGGTTTTACATTCGAAGAGAATGCAATAAAGAAGGCGCTCGAACTGGCCAGGTTCTGTAAAATGTATGTGATGGCAGATGATTCAGGATTAGAGGTTGATGCACTGGATAAACGCCCCGGTGTTTTCTCGTCCCGTTATTGTGGAGAAGATGCCGGTTACGAGGAAAAATGTTTAAGATTACTTGCGGAATTAGAAGGAGTCCCTTTCGAAAAGAGAACGGCGAGGTTTCGTTGTGCAATAGCGCTGGCCGAACCTGATAAGTTGCAGTTTGTTGTAGAGGCAAGTTGTGAAGGCTTTATTGATACTGAAGCTCGCGGAAAGAAGGGTTTTGGATATGATCCTGTATTCTATGTGCCGGAATATAAACGAACCATAGCGGAATTAGGATCAGAGGTGAAAAACCGGATCAGTCACAGGGCGTTAGCATTGGGGCTTTTCAGAAAAAGTTTGATAGAAATAATCAAATGAGTGTTGTACGGTAAACAAGCGCGAATTGTACGTGTTGTATTTGAAGTATTTTAAAATATTTTTCATGAAAGGGGAATTACATTGAGAAGCAAGGCAATAGTAAGTTTTTTATTTTCAGGTTCACTTTTTTGTTTAAGTTTTTCCAACATATTCGCTGATGAAGTAGATACTGATGCGATATATGCTGAAAAGTGCGCGTTATGCCATGGCGAGGATGGCAAGGGTACTCCAACTGGCATAAATTTTGGAGTTAAGAATTTTACTGACCAGGATTGGCTGAAATCACGTACGGTTGACGACTTTACAAACTCAATTACAAACGGAAATCCGGATAACCCTAACTACTTGCCATTTGGTGATATTTTATCAGAGGAAGAGATTGCGGCAATGGCCAATTATGTCATGGGGAGATTTAAGCAGTAAAAAACCCCGTTAACCGGGATAACAGGAGTTTCATTTGAATATCAATCTGATACGCAATTTTTGTATAATAGCTCATATAGATCATGGTAAATCTACACTTGCGGATTGCCTGCTTCAAAAGGCAAAGGCTGTGAATCCGAGAAAATTCCGTGAACAAATGCTGGATGATATGGATTTGGAAAGAGAGCGGGGTATCACCATAAAAGCCAGTGCAGTCTCTTTGAATTATGAGAAAGATGGAGAGATTTACTTATTGAATCTGATAGATACTCCGGGGCATGTTGATTTCAGCTATGAGGTGTCTCGAAGTCTCAGCGCCTGTGAGGGTGCGTTACTACTGGTTGACGCATCACAGGGAATAGAGGCGCAGACTATTACTAACATGTATATGGCAATGGAGAAAAACCTTGAAATAATACCGGTTCTTAGCAAGATAGATGTTAAATCTGCCAGACCGGAAGAGGTAAGTGAAGAGATAGTTCACA
>Ga0155342_1141_pt1 | contig 13937 bp, 13 predicted proteins | sample RifCSPhighO2_02_FD_106310 | JGI IMG/M metagenome (GOLD analysis project Ga0155342, IMG submission 106310) | Planctomycetes bacterium RIFCSPHIGHO2_02_FULL_40_12 | reverse complement strand
GTCATATTAAGTGTATGCCAACTTATACCTTATAGCAACTGCAGGTATTTAATACAGGTTAGTGTAAAATCATTCGAGGTGGGAAATAATGTAAATATTACATTCATGTTTTGTAATATTTACATTTTAAATAATCATCTTATTTGCAACACATCTACATCATCAAGCCTATAATGTGAAAATAAACCACGCAGTGAAACTAACTTGCCGGTATAAGTTATCACATCACCAACATTCAATCGTAATACCTTCTTCTGTTTCGTATAATCAAATCTTAAATTGACATCTATATTACTATCTTTGTGCCTTATGCCAACTTTATTCCAGTCATAAACGGCAATCCCTTTATAGCCGACTCTCCCGGTCCATCGTACATATTTTCCTTCAAATTTATCCTTCCATAAACGCTTCTTTTCTGACATTTTGAGTTCACTTTCATTACCAAAAATCTTATCAAATTCATTAAAAGTTATATTTAAAAACGGCTTTTGTAATTCACCCACATTTTCTACCTGCTTCTTGTCCTCAAACGTTGTTATATGCTTGTCGCCTTTTCCTGCAAAAGATGCTGCAATATTATCATCAGAAATGACATCCTTCTCTCCTTCTTCTTTCGCCTTACTTACATTCCCAGGTACTGATTGTGATCTGCTCATGCTTGAACCCGATACTGTTCCCGCTCCAGACGCAGCAATTTGGGATTCTGTTTGCTCCAACCGTCTAGCCTTTTGTACGATACTTTTATCATACAACGATTCATACTCTTTCTCATATTCTTCTATCACTTCTGATTCATCAATAAAAATGGCATTCTCATAATTAAATTTTTCAGCATACTCCGTCCAGTTATACGAACCTGTTACAAGGAGTTTGCCATCAAATATCGCAAATGTATTGTTCATAGATCCCCCAATATTTCCTTTAAGAAATTGCGGATCTAAACCTTCCTCCTTTAAAAACTCTAATACCTGGCAACGCTTTTTATCTTGCTTTTGATCAATTATAATTCTTATCTTTACTCCCCGCCCTTTTGCATTATATAACGCTTCTGCTATATCACCTGCCGTAAACGTAAAGGCTGCGATGTCTATTGTCTCTTCTGAAGAAATTATAGTTTTTATTATGGTATCTTTAATCGACCCTTTTGGTGAGAAAAGCACCTCTGTCTTTGCATACAATGTCTTTGAAACAAATAACGTGATAACAATACTGAGGCTCAACGAATACAGAAATGCAATTAGATCATTTTTTTTCATGAAAGTAGGTATCTTCATAATTTAATGTAGCACCAACAAATTAAAATACTATGGCTGAAATCTGACAGTTATTTTTGTACTATGTTAACAATTTACTAAATAATAAACAAATCAGAAAATTCAGTAAATGAAATTTGTACAATATTATATCGAAACAGACTTCCAACATATTAGCACAAGCCCTTTAAGTATAAGACATTAAACACTTTTCAGTATATGTCCGCAAACTGACAAATAATCTATACTTAAATTACACAACATCTTTTGAATATTAACTCGCTACGTGATTTAGGATTTTGGCACTAACTTTGCTAAATTGTGAATGATAAAATTAAATTCCATTTACGATACGATTAGCAAGATCAAATGGAAGTGCGGCTTCAAGAACTTTTGTCTTTACTGCCGCCGTATTATACTCTGCTTTCTCCAGAAAGACCTTTTTTCCAAAAGTATCGTAAATCATGTAAGAGGCCATTGGTATACCGTCTCGTGGCTGACCAACTGAACCTGGATTTATGTAGTATCGTTGGCCGGGATTCAAGGAAACATCGAATGATTCCAGTCTCTCCGCCGACGCTCTTTCAGCTAACATGAGCTTTTTATCAAGTTGGTCTTTTGGGATAAAGATAGAAGCAGAAACGTCTCTTTCTTGCTTTGTATATAAATATGCTGCTGGTTTGTGTGTGTGACCGGCAAAAGTTATCTTTGAATGCAGTAACCCGTAATTTAAAGTTGTTGAATTCATTACATATTTATAATCTTGAGGGCAAACAGAAGTACTGTGAACCAGCTCAATGCCGAATCTCCATAGCTTTTTTTTAAGCCATAGAGAATTAAGAAAACGAATGTTGTCCTCATGGATAACTTTCTTTGTCCAGTTTATAGAGATGCCTGCTGCATAAGCCATTACAGTATTCAGCTGGCCAATAACCCGTTGGTCATGGTTGCCTGCTATTATAACGGCCTTATTGCCAAGAGAATAAATATAGTCAATTATATTTTTTTTATCAGTATTATCTATGTCGGTTTTCTGAATATCTGTTTGTATTTCTTTTTTCAACAAAGATTCACCGTTCTTTAAAAATCTGACTATAGCGCAACATTCATTGGGGTTTACTCCGTAACCGACAATGTCGCCAAGAATCAAAACTCTGTCTATTTCTTCACTGTTATTATGAAGATCCAGAAAAACAGACGCCAGGGCTTCAAGATTACTGTGAATATCTGAAATGATTAAGAATCGCATCTTATAACTTATTATTAAATTCCTTTTACTATGCGGTCGGCAAGATCAAATGGGAGTCCGGCTTTAAGGACTTTTTTCTTTACTGCCTCTGTGTTATACGCTGCTTTCTTTAAGGAAACTTGTTTCGCGAGAGTATCATAAATCATGTAAGAAGCTTTGGGAGTACCGTCTCGTGGCTGGCCGACTGAACCGGGGTTTATGTAGTACCGTTGGTCCGGCTTCAATGAGACGTTAAATTCTTCCAACCTCTCCATTGATTCCCTTTCAACCAGCATAAGCCTGTTATCGAATTGGTCTGCCGGGATAAAGACAGATGCAGAAATATTTCTTTTTTCTTTTGTATATAAATATGCCGCCGGTTTGTGTGTGTGACCGGCAAAGGTTATGCTTGAATACAGCAATTCATATTTTAGAGTTGCCGCATTCTTTAAATATAAGTAGCCCTGGGGGTAATCTGGTATGCTGTGAACTAATTCAATGCCAAATCTCCTTAGCTTTTCCCTAAGCCACAGGGAGTTTAGAAAACGAGCGTTAGCCTTCTGGAGAACTTTAGTCGTCCACCTTGCGGCGTTGGCTGCTGAAGCGGCCATTGTACTACATAGCGAAGGCTGGCCAATCACCTCTCTGTCGTGGTTACCTGCTATTACGTTAGCCTTTTTGCCCAGAGAGAAAATGCAGTCGGTAATGTTTTTTTTGTCAGTATCGCTAATGTCAATTTTCTGAATAATTGCTTGTATTTCATTTTTCAAAGATGATTTACCGCTCTTTAAAAATCTTACAATAGTGCAGCATTCATTGGGGTTTGCACCGTAACCGACAATGTCGCCAGGTATCAAAACTCTATCTATTTTATAGTTATTATTATGAAGGTCTGAAAAAACAGAGACCAGCGCTTCAAGGTTGCTGTGAATGTCTGAAATAATTAAGAATCTCATTTTTACCTCATACAATGTTTTCTAACAATTGTTTTAGTTGTTTTGCCGTGGAAACCCTGTTGGCAGGATCTTCCTCCAATGTTAACATTACGATATCTTCCAGTTTTTGAGGTACCGATTTATTAAGATTTATTGGAGGGAGTTTTGTTTCGCTCCATTTTTGGCCGGTTAGAATTTCATAAAGGATAGCGCCTAATGAATATATATCTGCCTTGCCATCTATGGATAAGAAAAATGCCGTTGCTTCCAAAGGAACATTTTCAGGCGTATTTCTCAGATGTTCCAGCAATGAAAGTTGTTCAGGAGAAGCATAATCCATACTAATACCTTTTAAAACACCTGATTTTCTTATTGCAAGCTCATAATCGATTAAATAAACCGTGCATGTATCCGGATCCAACATCAGATGACCGGGTTTCAGATCACAGTGAAGGAAATCCTTTGAATGTAAATAATCCAGAGGATCACAAGCACTTATAAAGCATTTAATAATATTCTCTATCTGGCCCTGGAAATCCTGAACTGTTTTTTCCTTGAAGTAACCGACTAGATCTGTACTGCTCATATGGTCGAGAACAATAAAGTGTTGTTTTAATACAACCTTATTGTCCTTAAACAAGGTCTCATGGCCATAATCATAAGCCTTGGGAATCTGCTTGTTGTCTAGTTGCTGTAAAATGGAAAATTCATCTTCAAAGCTCAGATGAGGACAATATTTTATACCTAAAGATTTTATGCCAAGAGAATCTACATTTTCTAATATTGCATAATTTGACTTATGCATATCAGCGACTGTTTTGAATGAACCAAATGTGTAGTTCTTTATATTATACATAACGTTGATTTCGGTTTTGTCTGTGTCTGTAATTACAATATCGCTTAATAAGTTGCAAGTATTAAAAATATAAGCGCTAAATTTCCGTTAATGGAATGAGATAGATAAACAAATAAATTTGTAATTATTAGTGGTGCTGTTTCTCAAAAGGAGGTGATGTTGATGGTTCACGTTTAGTCTGTTTGTGTAACAAGTTGAATCTTATCAAAAATCTAATTTGATGTAAAATAGTTTTTTGATAAGTGTATAGAGGTATTCAAAGTGTAGTCGATAAAGTAGATTTTCGTAACTATAGTATATTTTTTAATTAACATAAGCGCCTGCCTATTATAAAATCAGTACAGTAAAAGTTGGGTTCTGGTTTAAATATAAAAGGAGGAGAGAATATGGGGATTTTTTTAAAAGGAGGGGGAATATGGAATCGCTGTTTAGTAAATATAGTAGTAAATTAAAATGGTTGAATGTGGTATATTTCATAACGTGCGTGTTAGGCTTGGTCTATTTTGGGTCTAAGATTGTGTTTGCCGGTGACCCAAGTGGTACAGTAGACTATGGCGCCGATGGCAGCATTGAGCGTCTTGGATATTCTATTAATTTCACATGGACTCTTGTTGCAGCATTCCTGGTGTTTTCGATGCAGGCAGGTTTTGCAATGCTTGGCGGATTCTTACAAGCCAAAAATATGCTGGGTTATATGGCGCACTGTTTTGCAGATGGTACCATAGGTGCAGTTGTGTTTTGGATACTTGGTTTTGCCCTTATGTTTGGAGGTTCTGGATCTGCACCCGGCCTGGAATCCGGTAATTTATTTATCGGGTACAGTGGGTTTTTCCTTGCCAGTGGCAGTTATGATGTTCAAACTATCATGCTTTGGCTTTTCCAGATGGTATTTTGTACCAAGGCAGTCACTATTATTGCAGGATCTGTAGCTGAACGTATGAAGTTTGCTCCTTATTTGATTTACAGCTTTATTGTATGTGGTATAATCTACCCCATATACGGACACTGGATGTGGGGTGGCGGCTGGTTAAGCACTTTACCTTTTGGCGCAGGTTGTGTAGATTTTGCCGGATCTGCAGTTGTTCATACCATCGGTGGAATGCTCGCCCTGGTAGGAGCATATGTACTAGGACCAAGAAAGAACAAATACAATCCGGATGGTACGTCTAATGCTATTCCAGGTCATAATCTCACACTGGTAGTTGTCGGCACCTTGATTCTGGCATTTGGTTGGTTCGGTTTCAATGCGGGAAGTACACTCGGCGCTACAGATCTCAGGATTTCTGTCGTAGCCACTAATACGTTCCTGGCGGCAGCCGCTGGTGCGACCGGTGTAATCTTTATGTCGTACATCATTTTTGGGTTCACAGATATAGGCCTTGCTTGTAACGGTGCACTTGCCGGGTTGGTCGCCATAACTGCCCCTTGTGCCTACGTGGCTCCATGGGCTGCCATAGCAATAGGAGTGATAGCAGGGGCTGTTATGTGGGGTACAGTAATCTTCGTTGAAACGAAACTGAAGATTGACGATCCCCTTGGCGCTGTCGCCGTTCACGGTGCTAACGGTATATGGGGGATGATTGCACTTGGAATTTTTGCAGATGGAACTTACGGAGGCGTAAGCGGTCTGATTACGGGTTCCGGTGGACAGCTTTTGGCACAGTTTATTGGTGTAGTTGCTGCTATAGCGTGGGCTATCGGCATGGGAGCGCTTATGTTCTATGTACTCAAAGTCACCATAGGTCTGCGTGTCTCTGAACTGATTGAATACGAAGGAGTTGACGTACATTTACACGGCTCTCCATGTTATCCTGCTCAAGCTGAGCTTACGTCCCAATTAGGATCTGTGGTTGAAGAAGAGGTGACACAAAGAGAAATGGCCATACTGGAAGAGTCTTTAGCGAGGGATGCCAGCAGGGAGAAAATATACTCCGAAAAGCTTGGCAGATGGATATATGCAAAACTAAAAAAGGAGAAGTAAAACAGGTTCCTGAATAAACCTTATGACTTTACTTTTTCTAAAATAATTTTTTATGATAATGTTTTTAATCGAAGGAGGAATACTTAATGAAAAAGATAGAAGCAATAATTCGTCCCGAAAAATTTGATATCATCAAAGATGCTCTGACAGAGCAAGGCTACGGGGGAATGTCGGTCTCAGAAATGAAGGGACATGGTAATCAAAAAGGCGTTAGTGAAGTTTGGAGAGGAAAGAGATATCGGGTGGATCTGTTGCCAAAGATAAAGCTAGAGATTGTCGTTTCAGATGACGCCGTAGACAAGGTAGTTCAGACCATTATTAATGAATCGCAGACAGGAAGCATTGGTGACGGAAAGATATTTGTTTACGAAATTGCAAATGTGTACAGGATCCGCACCGGTGAACAAGGTGATGCCGCAATTTAAGATATCCATGTTTGAGTATGTTAAGGGAAGGAGATCAGTGTAGTCTTGAGTTATAGTAATATAATTTAGAGACTTCTGATCTCTTTTTTATGATTGATCATCTTTGGCAAAGATAGATTATGAGATTTTTTACGCCAATACTACTCTTTAACATATTCTCAAGCGTCATGACATTGTGGTTTTGGCGGAACCTTCCGACAATAGACGGTAACAAGCAGGAACAATTATGTAGGAATCATTAATTACTCAATTATTTTAGTTTTGGTTGTAACCATGCCACACAATAATATAAGAATATTAAACCGGATAAACCAGAAAAAACAATGGTGGGTCAAGGGTTCGATTATTGTGATTTGGCTATTGTTTACTGTCTTTCAAATAACTGAAGCCTCTGACATATCCAGCAGCTACTCAATTTATACTTCAGAAATCAGAGACATAAGAGGAGTTAAGTTATCTATTGATCTTGCATGGACGTTGTTATGTGGATTCCTTGTCTTTAATATGCAGGCGGGATTTGCATTTTTGGGTGCCGGGTTCCTGCAGAAGAAAAATACCTTAAACTATCTGGCGATGAGTTTTATGGATTTTTGTGTTAGCGGCTTAATTTTTTGGGCATTTGGTTTTGCATTAATGTTTGGAGGATCGTATCTCGCCTTTGGGCTGGATTCGGGAAACACACTCATTGGCTACAGTGGGTTTTTCCTTTCTTTCGGTTCTTTTGATTTCTCTACATCAAAGTTATGGTTATTTCAAACGATGTTTGCAGCGGCGGCCGCCACAATCGTCGCAGGCGCTGTTGCCGAACGCTTCAAGTTCCATACACATTTAATTTACAGCGCTATACTTTGCGGAATTATATATCCTGTTTACGGGCATTGGGTATGGGGAGGAGGCTTTCTTGCAAACCTGCCCTTCGGTTCAGGGATGAAGGATTTTGCGGGATCGGGAGTGGTTCATGGTATAGGCGGATTAACTGCCCTGGTTGGTGCATGGATGGTAGGTCCGAGGTTTGGCAAGTACAACCCTAATGGCACACCTAATATAATGCATGGCCACAACCTCTCTTTTGTAGTACTGGGAACTCTTTTTTTGTTATTTGGGTGGTTTGGCTTCAATGCCGGAAGCACATTGGGTGCAACCGATCTCAGGGTGTCAATAATCGCAACAAACACTTTTCTTGCTGCATGTACGGGAGCAGTAGTGCTTTTGTACATCTCTTACTATTTCACTGGAGTATCTGACGTAGTGATGGCATGCAACGGAGCTCTAGCTGGCTGTGTAGCTACTACTGCCTCCGGCGCCTATGTACCACATTGGGCTGCGGTGGCAATTGGCTTTATTGCAGCCATAATACTAAAGGTAAGTTTATATTATGTGGAACATACGCTGAGGATTGACGATCCAGTCGGGGCAATCTCTGTTCACGGAGCAAATGGCCTGTGGGGATTACTCTCCGTGGGTATCTTTGCAGATGGTTCTTATCTTGGTGTTAAAGGATTGATAGCAGGCTCAGGCTGGCAACTGCTCTCTCAGTTTATCGGATGTGTTGTACTTATGCTTTGGACTTTAGGTATTGGATATTTGATGTTCTTAATTTTAAAAAAGACCGTTGGTCTCAGGGTGCCCGTCAGCGTAGAAAATTCAGGTATTGATATTTATGAACACGGGATTTCATGTTACCCGGGGTTTAATTGACCTTCAAAACGAGTTGATTCAAGTTTGCGCCACTAAGATACCCTGCCTATCCGGCAGGCGGCTGAGCCACAAATAATATTTATGATAGGCTTAATTACCAATACTTAAGAGTTAAATTCCTCTACTATAGAATCAGGAAAATAATATAATAATCCGTGTAGTTTCCTTTTTTATTAAAAACCGAAAAAATGAAAGGGTTTTGGATCATCGTAATCTTGATAATGGTACTTGTACCACTTTTTATGCTTTCTCGTGAAAATGATAAAGAGAAGGCTGAAAAGACAAAAGAAGAAGTGATTATCGATGAAGAACCCGTGATTATGGAAGTTCCGGATATTGTAGAAAATATTCTTTATGAAAGTGCGTCTAAATTCAGGATGCATATGAAATCTCTTGAAGAATATGACGACGCATTAGCAGTTTCCATAGAAAGTCAAAATTGGGATGATATAAGCAAATACGCCATGTTGCTGAAGAATACTTCTCCCCTAATCTTTACAGACAAAAGAAAGGTGGAATTGCCAAAGGAATTTATCATGTTGGATACCTTTTTTCATTTCCAATCGCTTGCAGTGGTAGAGGCGTCCAAATCAAGAGAGATGGTCAGGCTGAACATAGAATACGAAAAATTACAACAAACATGTAATGATTGTCATGAAAAATATAAAAAGAAAGAATAGTGAATTTCAAGTGTAAAATGCTGCTTAGTGTTACCATTTTGATTTAAACAGGCTTTAAAGGGAGAAATATGTTTAAACTAGGAAAATATCGGTTTGAAAGCTTTAAATACAGACCAGGACACAGGGCAAATTATGCTGTCTTGACTCAACCGGGAAACAGAGAATGGGGAGTGAAGTACTCGCCGACCTATAGTTATTTCAATGAATATGATGTGCTAAAATATTTTTCTCATCCACAGATTCCAAAAAGATATGATTTTGGAAGGGATGAATTATTTGAAAATGATAAATTTGTATTGAATGAGCATTTCATTGTCTTACAGAATTTTGAAGGTGAGGACTTAATAGAATACTACAAGCAAAAGGGAGTGCCAGATTCAGGTGAAATAGAAAATGTAATCAAATACATTTCAAGTGCCACCGAACCCTTACAATACCTCCATTCAAAGGGATATGTCCATGCAGACATTAAACCGGGCCATCTTATTCTGGATCCCGGCACAGGAACAGTTGGATTAATTGATTTAGAATTAGCCGTAAAGACAGGAGAACTCATAAAGGGTGTGACCATTGAATATGCGTCTCCTGAACAAAAGCAGATGAATAACTTATTGAAAGATGTTACAGATGCAAAAGGTGAAAAGACAGTCCTAAAACAGGTGAAGATTGATGGTAGAACTGATTTATATACAATTGGATTGATATTGTACGAAGTATTAACAGGTAAAATACGGGCAGAAACAGCCCGGCAGCCAATCGAGATTAACAATGCAATCCCGCAAAAATTGAATGAAATAATTTTAGGACTCCTCGAGGAGGCTTCATCAAACAGGATACCATCAGTAGAGAAACTAAAAGACGAACTGGCAAGTGTTGTGTGAACTGGCGTATCACATTATAAAATTATACAAACCCATCCAGGCAAACCTTACCCATATGGTAAATAACTTTACCTTCAAATAAACACTCATGTTTGTAGACAACATTGAAAAAAGGTTTAAAATTGCTAAGGAGATATTCATAAATCCAGAACAATTTCTCATAAATAAATATTACAATTTAAAACCTCCAAAGGGATTTCGTATAGAACTCTTCACAGCAAGAAAATATAATCTAATTTGTGAAAAACTTAAACAGTTTAAACCTGCATATTTTGAAACTACAGACGGTTGGTTTGAGAATGGGAAATTTGTAAGCATGGTCCCTGTAAAAAAGATTAGAAAAGCTGTTTCAGACAACTCGTTTGCAAAACATCCAAAAAAAACTTTCTGCCCATATTGTGAAAAACTTGTCATTCCAAAGAGGCTTCATAAATTAGACCCTGGAGATATTGTGCTTGTCCTATTCACTGCAGGGTTATGGGTAATCTTTCTCCTTGTAATGTATACCTTCATAAGGAGATGTCCTGTCTGCAATTATAACCTGAGAGGATTTAAGTCTCTTACAGAAGATAAAAGGCAATAGATAAAATACACCTCTTTCCCCCTTTTCTAAAGGTGGATTTAAGTTGTTTCTTAAGTTAATTCAATAGTTATATTTCCAATTAAAAAGAACAGGGCGTTGACTATTTTAAAAAACTAGCCAACGCCCCTTATCTACGCCTTCGACATCTCCTTCGCTAACAACTCAAGCAAGAATCAGAGGATTAAAAATTAACATCTTAACTAGGGACACACTTATTGCTTCAGTGTGCTTACGGCTTCTAATTCTAAGTGGTATGCTGCTTCTCCGTGTTGTGTAATATCCAGCCCCGTATTCTCTTGTTCTGATGTGGTCCTTAACCCTACAGTCACTTTAATAACCAATCCAATAATTATGGTTGCAGCAAATGCATATGCCCAAGTAGCCAGGAAGCCTATACACTGCAAACCCAATTGTTTTGCCCCTTCACCACTCCATCCAATAAATAAACCATCAACACCATCAGGACCCATTACCATCTTGGTACAATAAAGTCCGGTGGCAAAGGCGCCTATCGTTCCACCAACTCCGTGTACTCCAACAACATCTAATGCATCATCATAACCAAGGGCTGCTTTCAGTTTAACACAAGCAAAGTAGCAGCCTACTCCCGCCATAATTCCTATCTGTATAGCGCCCAGAGGGCCAACAAAACCAGATGCAGGTGTTATGGCAACCAGTCCAGCAACAGCTCCGGAAGCCAGGCCTAATAATGTGGGTTTTCCACGATAAATCCATTCACATATCACCCACGTAAGTGCAGCGGTTGCAGCAGCACTATTAGTTATAACCCACGCAAAAGCCGCTCTGCCATCAGCCGCCAGTTCGCTGCCGGCATTAAAGCCAAACCAGCCAAACCAGAGTAAGCCGGCGCCAAGGGCTACCATTGGAACGTTTGCAGGAGGCCTTACATTTGCACTCTTGCGTCTCCCAAGTAACAAGACAAGGGCAAGTGCGGCAGCACCCGAGTTTATATGGACTACCGTTCCACCGGCAAAGTCGAGTATTCCCATGCTGCCGGCCCATCCACCACCCCATACCCAGTGACAAACCGGATCATATACGGCAGTTGCCCAAAGGGGAATAAACAGCGCGCATGCGCCAAACTTCATACGCCCCTCAACGGCTCCTAATATAAGACCTACCGTAATAATGGCAAAAGTTGCCTGGAACGCCACAAAAGTGTATTCAGATAAAGTACCCGAGAGTGAATCAGGCGTGATACCATGCAAGCCTACTGTAGAAAAGCCTCCCATCATCCAGCTCCCTTCAGCAAACGAAAAGCTGTATCCCCAGAAAACCCACTGAACACTAACTATGGCCATACACATAAAGACCATCATAATCATGTTATTTATGTTCTTTACGGAGCTCATCCCGCCATAAAAGAATGCCAGGCCGGGTGTCATGAGGAGCACCAGGGCTGAAGCGGTAAGTATCCACGCATTATCACCTGTATCAAGTGTAGCCTCATCTGCCCATGCCATTTGAGAGGACAATATCATTAGAATAAACATTAAGATGAAAACATAACTAAATTTTCTCATTCGCGTAGCCTCCTTTTGCTATCAAACATTTACATAGTAATTTTTATATTATGTAAATAGCTAACATTATTTAACAAAATAAATAATATGAGATAAATAATTAAATTGCTTTTGCTCCTGACTCCCCCGTCCTTACTCTTATAACATCTTCTACGCTAGACACAAATATTTTCCCATCTCCTATGCTACCGGTTCTGGACACTTCACAAATAGCATTAGTCACCTTCTTTACATCATTATCATCCACAACTACCTCTATCTTAATCTTTGGCAGCAAATCTACGGAATATTGCCTGCCACGATAGACTTCAGTGATACCCTTCTGTGTACCGTGACCTTTGACCTCTGTAACCGTCATACCAGCTACTCCCAGGGCTTTTAGAGCTTCTTTAGCAACACTCAATTTTTCATCCCTGATAATCGCTTCAACTTTTTTCATTACAGTCACCTCCTATAAATCATAAAATATTAAAAGAACAATTTAAGTTTCCTATAAAACTATCGTTATATAACACCCCCCTTCTTCCAGTTAATAACTCTTGCCTCTTCTCTGCATACTGAAAGCCTGCCCGAACGGCTCGTCCAGAGGCCGAGAACGCTGTTGGGCACAAAGATTTACGATTATTATACTTTGTCTAAATTCTTCATCAGCTTACAACTTTTAAAAGTCAGTAACAAAAGAACCGTGAAGCCATAGTTTAGCTATGGCTTCACGGCCTTATGATATAAATTTCTTGTTAGGATATTGTATTCTATTTGTTCTCTAAATGAAAAAAACAGTTTAGAAAGAAATTCTTTATCCTCCTTAAAAGAAACATTTTCTATACATCCAAAACCCGCCCTTTCACTACGTTCATTTCCAATACTTTCTCCAAATCCACTGAAAATATTTATAACAAAAGAAAATATCGGTAAACAGAAACAATGAATATAGACCACCAGTAGCAAGCAAAAAACCTTGACAATCTTATTATAATGATTTGTTAACATACTGTTATATCCCGTAAAGAATAAATCGTTACTACCTTCCGAAACAGATAATATTGACGTAGATTTAATGTACGAAAATGTTTTTTTATGAATGGCGATGTTATTAAGTTGCATTTCAGAAATAGGTTTAAGAGGTTTCGCAGAATAGTAAATGAAATTTTCAAAGATTTCAATAATTACCAGAAATCTTTATAAGTTTTTAATCGCAATGCGTATACCATAACACATATCAAAAAGCAACTGTCATATTTCACGCAATATCAATTACTTACGACACATTGTATGATATCAGCCATCGAATGAAACAGTCAAAATTATGGCGCATATTTGCCACTCGAAAATCCGCCACTTCTAAACCCTTACTACAACAACACTTATAACTGGCAGGCAGAAATTTGATATAAAATGAAATTTTAGCTAATTCAGACCTTTTTTCACACAATTAATATGTGTATACATTCAGAATCTTCATTTCTTGAGAAGTAAAATGTGGAAATCGTGGTAGAGTCACCCTAAAGATATTCTATTCAAAACAAGTAATCTTCACAAAATGCGGATCTATTCCAGACTCGCCGCAACGAATCTGCCTCCCGACCGAGTCGTATCTAGATCTGCTTCAAGGGTCGCCTCAGGCGACAGGCATAACATGGCTTTACTTGCGTAGTTATCTCTAATTGAATGGCAATGAATCTCATTATAATCGAGTTGTGTGTATTATCTAAGATGTCAAAACAACATCAGTATCTTCAAATACTTTACTACAATTATATTATGAAATAGTTTCTCAGGTACGTATGTGTGCGCGCTCGTGTACCTTAAATCTCAAAAATATTAGCTATTTTTGTTTCTTTAAGCTTTTTAAAAGGCAGTATCTCAGTTCTCT
>Ga0155342_1121_pt2 | contig 14045 bp, 10 predicted proteins | sample RifCSPhighO2_02_FD_106310 | JGI IMG/M metagenome (GOLD analysis project Ga0155342, IMG submission 106310) | Planctomycetes bacterium RIFCSPHIGHO2_02_FULL_40_12 | reverse complement strand
GTCCCTGTTGTGCTGAATACCTCATTTAATGTGGCAGGAGAGCCGGTAGTCACTACGCCAAAAGAGGCCATTCGCTGTTTCTTCTCAACCGGGATAGATTGTTTAATAATGGGAAACTACCTGCTGGAGAAATAAATCTACGCCACGAAGATGCGAAACCATAAAGGATATTTAAGTGTATATGTGGATTCGGCCTCCGGCCTTAATCCACCCTTATATTAACTACAACAAATTGGGAATGCTCCCTTATGGAGTGCATTGACCGTGTCAATGTCTATATAAAAACATCGACACGGTAGATGTACTCCAAATTTTCCAAAACATATATGATTCAATTACGTAATTTAAAAAGAAACCTTGCTAAATCAGTTACCCAGCCTGGCTATGCACTGAAAGCATTAAGACAACGTTTGCTTTCTTATTTAACATACAGGATTCACGATGGACGCAGCTATTATCCGGAAACGGTTGATCTGTTTCTGACTTACAGGTGCAATCTTAGATGTAAGATGTGCGGCCAGTGGGGAGTGGCCGGTACATCTAAAGACATGTCGCCTGAAGAATTGAAGAGCGAATTATCACTTGATGAAATATATAAAATCATAAATGACATAAAGACATTCAAACCAAATGTGACACTTTTTGGCGGCGAGCCTTTAATGTATTCAAATTGGGAAAAGGTAGTTTCCCGCATAAAACAAGAGGGTATGCGCTGCAATATGATTACCAATGGAATATTATTAGAAAAGTATGCAAATTCTATAATTGATCTGGGAGTTGACGAAATTATCTTTTCACTGGATGGCCCTCGTGAAGTACATGACGAGGTGCGAGGAGCAAAAGGCACATTTGACAGGGCGTCCAGGGGCCTCAAATTAATTAGAGATATTAAAAGAAAGTCTGGAACAAGTAAACCTGTCGTAAGTATCTCAAGTACAATATTTGAGATAAATTATAAGCGTCTTGATGAGTTAATCAGCATTGCAGAAGAATTGATGGCAAGTACGATTACGTTTCATCACTTAATATTTTTAAGTCAAGAGAGGTATAACCAACACAATAATATCTTTAAGGGCTACTACGGGATGGTTTGTAATGATTGGAAAGGATTTGTAAGGGATAGTTTGCCTGATATTGATGTAGATTTTCTTATTCGAAAAATGGAAGATATTGAAAAAAGAGACTCTAAGGTAAAGATTGCCTTTTATCCAAATTTTACAGATGAAGAAGTAAGGAGGTATTATACTGAATTTGATTTTGTCTCTTCGGGTTATGGCAAAAGATGTCTCAGCCCCTGGATGGTCTCGTACATCTTTCCAGATGGTTCCGTACGGCCATGTCAATCGTTAAACTTCTCTGCCGGCAACGTCAGGGATAGTACTTTCAGTAGAATATGGAATAATGAAAAGTACATGCGTTTTAGAAAAATTACGAAAAAGGAAAAAAAGTATCCTGTATGTACAAGATGCACGGAATTATATAGATTTTAACTGATCTATAATATATTATCCAGCACTTTGAGAAATAAATATTAATACAAAATACAACTTCTTTAAATCCCCTTTTAAGAAGAAGGGGGTAAAATCGCCTTTAATGTACAATTACTTCAAGAATAATGTATAGAAAAAATTACCTATACCCAAGCCTTGCCCTGATCACCTTTACTTGCCTGTCTTTATTTAACTCAAATTTATTTGTGGATACCTGTTATGCCGAGAAATATACACTCATTCCAGGTGTTATACATATACATACGAACATAGGCACTGGCGGGCAGCCGCCGGAAGAAATTGTTAAGATTGCAAAAGAGAAAGGTATAAAGAGTATAGTTTTTACTGATCATGACACAATGAAATGGACATACGGGGTTCCGCCTTTAAGGAAGATTATTCAGAAAGTTGTAGACCAAAACTCCATACTTAAATATGGGGCGGCAAATTATATCAACACAATCGAAGAATTAAATAAGAAATATCCTGATATGCTTATACTTCATGGCGCCGAAGCAATTCCTTTCTATTATTGGCAAGGAAGTTTTTTTAAAAACAATCTGGCCCTGGTAAATGGCAATAAACACATCATGGTATTTGGGCTGGAAACTCCTTCAGATTACAAAAATCTCCCGTCAGTGGGAAACGGGTTTCCTGGCGAATTTGACATTGAAAGTATTTTCAACTTGTGGCCTGTTAGTTTCTTTTTACTGGGATGGCTGCTCATCTCATTTCGTAAAAAGACATCCTCAACAAAAAATGGAAGTTTCGAAGAAAGAGGGAACAACAAGATACCAGGTTTAATATGTTTCTTTGTAGGGGCTGTTTTTCTGGTGAATAACTTCCCATTTAAGACACCCATTTATGACCAGTATCACGGGGAACAGGGAGTGGGGCCATACCAGCACCTTATTGATTATGCAAATGAACATAATGCACTAACATTCTGGGCACATCCGGAAGTAGAAAGATCTATGGAAATCGGCAAAACTAAAATCATATCGTCACCTTACGAGAAAGATCTCCTTAATACATTTAATTATACAGGAATAGCAGTCCTTAGTGAGGGGATGAGGCGTGTCGGGCCGCCAGGCGGAATTTGGGATCAGATTTTACTGGAATATTGTTCAGGAAAGAGAAAGAAGCCTGTCTGGGCAATTGGAGAGGTTGACTATGGAGGACACGAATTCCCGATTGATGAGACACAGACAGTCTTTCTCTTAAAAGAAAAAAACAATAAAGAAATACTGAATGCACTTAGGACTGGTAAGATGTACGCCGCTATGGGTTCTGTTAATGCGCTTAGTTTGAACAGTTTCGTCGTTGAAGATGTAGATAGTGGAAAACTGGCCTTTATGGGAGATGAAATAACTATCACAGGCAGACCTCGCATAAGAATTGTTGTAACTGTCGATGGTTCTAATGAATCATCCCCGCCTGAACGACGTAGTCGGGCAGGTGAATATGAAGAAAGGGGGTTTAATATAGATTTGATAAGAAACGGGACTGTTATTAAGACATTTGAAACAGATGGCCCGGTAGACATAGCTTACGATGATGATTACTATAATCCTAATGAAAAAATCTATTATCGCCTGGCTATAGATACAAGCTACCTGTTCAGAGGTATAGTAACCAACCCTATTTTTGTACAGTTTGAAGAAAAACAATAAAGGTTTCAAAACTTAAATGTGAAGCCAAAAAAGATCAGGATAGTAAACATAATTACTCGCATGGAACTTGGCGGACCTCCAATATTAGTGCTCGACATACTACAGCATTTAGATAAGGAGCGTTTTGAAAGCACTATAGCAACAGGCATTACTATTGATCGTAAATATGATATGATAGGATTTGCCAGAGACAAGAATATCAGGATTTTTGCCATGCCGTCACTGGTAAGAGACATCCACCCTCTCAAAGACATAAAAGCCCTCATAAAACTGGCCATCTTTCTAAAAAAAGAAAAATTTGATATTGTTCACTGTCACACGTCAAAAGGTGGATTCATTGGACGTCTTGCCGCTAAGCTGGCAGGAGCAAAAATAATTATTTACTCACCACATGGAGATATCTTTGAGGGTTACTTTTGTAAATTAGCTACAGATTTCTTTATATTGCTTGAAAAGTTTGCCGCACGATTTACCGATAAGATCATAAATCTGACTAAAATAGAAATAGAGAGATTTCTTGAACACGGCATTGGCACAAGGCATCAACTAAAACAGATTTATAATGGCATTAATATAAAATACTACGAACGCGCAATGACCTCAAACCTGAAAAAAAGGGATGAGTTCGGTTTGGGTAAAGATGATTTTGTGTGCGCTACTGTTGGCAGATTGGTACCTGTTAAGGGCCATACATATTTAATAAAAGCCATTCAAAAAGTGGTAAAGGTAATACCGGAAGCAAAATTTCTTTTTGTGGGTGATGGCGAGTTAAAGTCAAAACTGTCAGAAGAAATCAAGTCTTATGATTTACAGAGAAATATATTTTTACTTGGAGCTCGTAACGATATAGCAACAATTCTGAGCTGCATTAATGTCTTCCTCCTTCCTTCTCTTAACGAGGGATTTGGAATGGCACTTATAGAGGCAATGGCTGCAAGAAAACCAGTCATAGCAACAAATGTTGGTGGAGTGCCTGAGGTTATTATAAATGGAACGACTGGTATTCTTGTGCCCTCTAAAGATCCGGAAGCATTTTCATCGGCCATAATCAAACTATATAATAATCCTGAAATGTCTTTAGAAATGGGATTAGCAGGATATAGCAGGGCAAGAAACCTGTTTGACATTAAAACAACTGTGCGTGAATTTGAAGACTTATATAGTAAATTGATAAAGGAAAAAGGGGTTGCCTGATTTCGGGAAATCTTTCTGATGAATATTCTGACAGAAAAAGCAAGAAATTCCCGACCTGCAAACTAATAGAGAAACATATGCTTGTCGCAATTCATCAACCACAATACCTGCCCTGGTTAGGCTATCTTGATAAGATTGATAGAGCAGAAATATTTGTAATATTGGATAATGTTCAATTCAAAAAGAATGAATGGCAAAATCGTAACAGGATAAAGACTGCTCAAGGCTGGCAGTGGATTACGGTACCTGTCTTATATAAGTTTCCGGAAAAGATTAATGAAGTAAGGATTAACAATAATACAAACTGGAACAAAAAACATCTTCACGCACTGATTACTAATTATTCAAAATCGCCGTATTTTGCCGATTATAAAAGGTTTTTTGAAGATATCTTCAGCCGCAGTTGGGAACGCCTTGTCGACATAAACATAGAGATAATCAAATTTTTAATTGGCACTTTAGAACTCAAAACCAAACTTGTAATGGCATCCGACTTAAAACTGAGAGAAGAGCCGACAGAACGCTTGATTGATATTTGCAAAACTCTAAATGGCAGTAAATACCTGGCAGGAAGGGATGGCAGTAAATACATGAATTTAGAAATATTCGATAAAGAGGGTATAGAGATTATCTTTCAGGATTTCAAACACCCGGTATATAACCAATTATATGGGGATTTTGAACCAGGCATGTCCGCCATTGACTTATTGTTTAACTGCGGAGATAAAAGTCTTGAAATATTAAGGGGTAAACAAGCTGGTTTAAAACCTAAGTTTTAGCCTTCAGGGATTTCATCAATCTTTGCGGCAAGGATGAAGTCGCTTTCTGTAAGGCCGTCAATCTTGTGAGTCCATGTCTTAATACCGGCTTTTCCCCATGTCAGGAAGATATCCGGGTGATGCCCTTGCTCTTCGGCAATCTCTCCCACTTTGTTTACAAATGCAAGCGCCTTGACAAAATTTGGGAATTTATACGTCTTAGTAATATGATGTTCATCAATTACGTCCCATCCATCTACTTGTTCTTTAAGTTGTTCCAGCTCCTCTCCCTTTAAGGGCGGCACTCCTCCCTTACATGGTATACATTCTTTTCTTGCAAGTGACATTTCCCGGCTCCTTTCATAAAAATCAGTAAAAATACATCTTTAATGAAACGATATACTAATCCTGCCTCTGTCCTCTAAGCTTTGTCCAGGTTAGCCCTAAATATTCATGAATAGCCATTTCTGCCTTTTCAAGATTATATGTACTTGGGAAGAAAGAATAAGGACTTAATCCTTGTTCTTCGCTAACGCTGTGGCCTATAGGGGATGGGATGGGATTCATGCCAAGTTTTTTAAACAGAGCCATCGACCTGGGTATATGGGAGGCTGTCGTTACTAATACAAATGGTTCATTGCCAACTATGGGCTTAATAAATCTGGCTTCGTCTTTTGTATCTTTTGATTTGGATTCAAGGATTATATCTCTTTCAGGAACGCCTATTTCCATTGCAACACGTGCCATTATTTCCGCATCGGAAACCGGATCAAAAACACCTCCTCCTGACAAAAGAAGCTTCGCACCAGGATATTTTTTATAGATTCGAATTCCTTCCATCAGCCTTACCAGCGAACTTCTACTTATCTGGCTTATCAGTGGTAATTCAGGATCTGAGGTGTGTCCTCCTCCGAGAACGACAACAAATTTTATGATAGATCCATCCTCTGCTTTTTGTACTGCTGCTGAACTTCTTATTTCAAACGAATTGTATTGCCTTTCAAGTGGCCTGAGAAGTCTATCAGGTATAACACTGTAACTGAATAAAGTTAAAAGAATCACACCAACCGACACCAGTATCTTTCCCGCTTTCTGTTTAGTCGTAAACCATAGCAGGTATAGCCCCAGAAAGAAAAGCAAAAGACTCAAAGTCAGTGGAGACAGGAAAACTGAAATAATCTTTTTGAGAATAAACATTTATATTAAAATTTGTATTATGTTGTTAAGTAAATTGCTTATTAGCCTGAACCGTCCATCAAATTCATACTAATGCTAACTCTGAATAAAATCAATTTATATTTTCCCCGTATAACTACCAGGCACCTCGGTTACAACTTGACATTATATGATGGCAGGTGTATTTTAAGAAACCGTTCAATTTAATAGCCGAGGCATCTTGCCTCGGAAAGAAACCGTATATATAAGGAAATAAGATGCCTTTTTCAACCCCTATGATGAAGCAGTATATGAGCATAAAGAGGAAAAATGCGGACGCATTGTTGTTCTTCCGCATGGGGGATTTTTATGAGATGTTCTATGATGACGCCAGGATTGCGGCGAAGGTTCTGGGCATTACTTTGACTTCGAGGTCCAAGGGGGAGAAGGCAGTGCCCATGGCCGGCATACCTTACCATGCGGCAGGGGCTTATATTCCAAAGCTGATAAAGGCGGGATATAAGATTGCTGTTTGTGAACAACTGAAGAATGGCGCCGAAAAGAATGATTCTAAAGCGGGCACAAAAGAAATAGTTGAGCGGGATGTCGTAAGGGTTATCACTCCAGGCACGCTTACCGAAGACACAATGCTGGACGATAAAGACAACAATTATCTTTTATCTCTATTCTTAAATGATGATAAGTTCGGTTTGTCATGGGTAGATATCTCGACCGGGAAATTCATGGTGCAGGACGTTAACAAGAGTAGTTTACTGGATGAACTGACGAGGATAAATCCATCTGAGTGTATTATCCCTGAGAATATTGCTTTTAATGAGTTTGATCTTTCGGAAAGAATATCTGCAGATTTTAATGCTATGGTTACGCGTCGTTCAGATTGGGAGTTTTCACGCGAAACTGCATATCAGAAACTTATTGACCATTTTTGTACCGCTTCGCTGGAGGGATTTGGATGCGAAGATATCGGCCCGTCTCTGAGCGCTGCGGGCGCCTTGATTAACTACCTTAACGAAACACAAAAGACATCACTTGCTCACATTAATAAGATTGAGAAGTATTCAAGCCATAATCGCCTGATCCTGGACCACTCCACACAGCAAAGCCTGGAACTGGTCAGGACTGCGAGGACACACCAGAAGGAAGGTTCATTATTGAGCGTAATAGATCGTACAAAGACCCCTATGGGCGGCAGGTTGATAAAGAGCTGGCTGGTAAGCCCGCTTTGTGTATCCGGCGATATAAATGTCAGACAGGATGGTGTTGAGGAGCTATATAACAATAAAAATCTGTGCAGGGAGGTTCGTAAATTTTTAGGAGATGTTTATGATATTGAAAGGATATCAGCGAAGATCAACTTTGGCCGCGCCAATGCAAGAGACCTTATCTCTCTGAAACAATCCATATCTCTTTTGCCAAAATTAAAGTCAGAGGTTTCTGTCTGCAATTCGTCTATTCTAAAATTATGCCATGAAACATTGGATGTTTTAGAAGAAGTAAGGGTACTTATAAACACAGCCATAGTGCCTGAGCCGCCGCAGTCTGTTCGTGATGGTGGAATTATACTGGAAGGTTATGATCATGACCTGGATGAGTTGAGAAATATCAGTAGAAACGGAAAGAGCTGGATTGCCGCCTTTCAGTCACAAGAGACAGACAGGACAGGTATAAGTTCATTAAAGGTGGGGTACAATAAGGTCTTCGGGTATTATATCGAGATAACGAATGTACACAAAGACAGGATCCCGGAAACTTATATTCGCAAGCAGACCCTTAAGCATGCCGAAAGGTACATTACGCCTGAACTAAAGGAATACGAGACCAAGGTGCTTACTGCGGATGAAAGGGCAAAGGATATGGAGTACGAAGCTTTTCAGAGAATCAGGGAAGAAGTGAGCGCCTATACTGAACGTATGCAGAAGACGGCCGATGTTATTGCACATTTAGACGGCCTTTCAACGCTTGCGAATATTGCTGCCGAGAACGGGTATACAAGGCCTGAAATATCAGACGGACTTAATCTCCGGATTATTGACGGACGACACCCTGTCCTGGATAAAACCTTAATGGCAGAGAAGTTTGTGCCTAATGATATTGATATTAACGGAACAGATAAACAGATCATGGTCATAACGGGGCCTAACATGGCAGGGAAGAGCACGTATATTCGCCAGGTGGCTCTGCTCGTGCTCATGGCGCAGATGGGCAGTTTTATTCCTGCAAAGGAGGCAGCGATAGGGGTTGTTGACCGTATATTCACGAGAGTGGGGGCAATGGATGAGCTGGCAAGGGGCCAGAGCACGTTTATGGTGGAGATGAATGAGGCTGCAAATATATTGAATAATGCGACAAAACGCAGCTTGATAATACTCGATGAGGTCGGGCGAGGCACTAGTACCTTTGATGGTGTAAGCATTGCGTGGGCATTGACAGAATATATATATGAGCGCCTTAAGGCGAGGACACTGTTCGCCACCCATTATCACGAGCTTACCGAGCTGGCCTTACTCTTTCCGGGCATCAGAAACTACAACATTGCGGTAAGGGAGTGGGAGGATGAAATAATCTTCCTGAGAAAGATTGTTGAGGGTGGCGCTGACAAGAGTTATGGTATCCATGTTGCAAGACTGGCCGGAATGCCCGGAGAGGTGATTCAAAGGGCGAAGGTGATACTTGCCAATCTTGAAGCCGAGACACTGGACATGGACGGCAAACCTAAATTTGCGTCTATCAAGAGAGAAAGAGACAATAAGCCGAAACAACTTACCCTTTTTAATCCACCTCAGAATTTAGTGATTGAAGAGATAAGGAATATTGACACTTCAAAAATCACACCGATTGAAGCGCTCAATAAGCTTCATAAGCTGAAAGAGAAATTGGAAGAATAGACAAAATATTGGACGCTGATAGACGCAGATGAGCGCAGAAAAGACCTTGCTTTCGGGAGGGAAAACCCCTTTGTTGGTTCAGGCTTGTAGCCTGAATCTAATGTTTTAAACAAAACGACGCTTTAATATCTTTTATCATAAAAATCTGCGTTTATCCGCGTCCCATCTAACCATGAAAATTGAAACATTCACAATCCCAAAGCAGAACAAAGAGATATTCATAAAGCCCGCTTACGAAGACATTCCCGGATTGATCAGTTTAAATAAGGAAAGATTTAAATCCTACGATTTTGACATAAACAGCATACCTTTTTCCGGATTCCGTGAACAGGTTCGATCCGAGACCTTAAAAAAGGCCGGAGAATATACTGAAAAGATATGGTCCCTTTGCTCAAACCTGAATATATCCAGCACAGAGAAATTGTCTTGTATTAATGATTCTTATGCTCCGGACAAGGACATAACAGAGACCGGACACTCCCCGATCCTTGCACACCCCGGCGTGCTTATAAAGCATGGTCTCATTAACAGTATCGCGAAAAAGGTGAATGGTATCGGGGTAAATATGATAGTTGATAATGATGCCTGTCATGATAATTGCTTAAGCATTCCAGACATAAACGGCATGGATTCTTCTGTGGAAAGGATAGAATTCCTCTCCAGTCTATACAATCTCGCCTTTGAAGAGATCAAATATACTGATTCAACACAACTGTTGTCCTTTAAAGAAGGTGTTTTAAAGGCTCTGCATAATCCTGATATGAAGAGGACGTTTGAGGATTTTATAAATATAGTAATAAACCTTTCCGGACAAACGCAGCAATTTAGTGATTTATTTACCTATGCAAGGCACGCATTCTTATTAAGATTTGGGATCTGTAATTTAGAAGTTCCTGTCTCTCTTATAAGCGAGACAGAGCCTTTCTTAAATTTCTTTCTGCACATAACGGCGAATGCGAGGAGTTTTGTTGATATCTATAATGCAAAACTTAGGGAATATCGCAGATTAAAGAAGATAAGTTCTAAGGCCAATCCCCTGCCTGATCTCATGGAAAAAGGATATGTGGTGGAGTTGCCATTCTGGATATGGAGAGAGGGCAAATCACGGAAGAACCTTTTTGCATCTGTAGCAAACAACAGGCGCATAAGCATAATATGCGAGAATAAGATAGTTACCCATTTTGATTTTGGTGAAAACTGTAACTCATCAGGAAATCTGGAAAGATTGAAGGATTTGATAAATACAGGCATAAAATTCCGTCCGAAGGCGATAGTCAACACCATGTACTCAAGGATGTTTTTCTCTGATCTCTTTATTCACGGGATTAGCGGGGCAAAATACGATCTGGTTACAGACGAAATCATAAGAGAGTTTTTTGGTGTAGAGCCTCCCGCGTATGCAACCGTTTCGGCAACCCTGCATCTGCCGTATAAGCCATTTAATGTTTCTAATGACGATGTTATAGCGCTGAAACACGTCATCAAAGATATGGATTATAATCCGGACAGATATGCTTCCGGCGAGATCATGGAAGACGCAGGGATGGAGTCTATGGTAAGTGAAAAAAAAGAGCTGATAGCCAGAGAAGCTCACAATAGTGAAGAAAGGCATCGGTCATTTGACAGATTAAGAGAACTTAATGCCCTGATGAAGGAAAAGATCAGGCCATTAATTAAAGAGAAGGAAAAGGAACAGGAAGATTTGGAGAAAAGATTAAGGTACAATTCTATTGTAACCAACAGGGAATATCCTTTTTGTATTTATCCTGAATTAATGCTACGTGAACTATTTAAATTAACTCATTTCACACAGTACAAATGAAATAACCTGCTATGTCACAAAATACCGCATGATTTCAACTATTATTAGTTTGACGGAAATCAAAATACTTGTATTATAATTTTATTAAATAATTCATTTTTTCGAAACCTAATCATAGGCCAAATATTGAAAAAGATGAGGAAGTGTATAAACATTTTTTACAAATGTTTTATTATATTATCGATTTTGATTGCATCTCTCTTGTATGCAGAATTTACTGTCTATGGATTGAAATATGTTAAAAACTATTTTTTCAATTACGATAATCTTAAATACGCATTCCCTCCCGGAAATGGGTATTTTGCGCCCAGTCCAATATTACCGCACACCGTACATCCTCCTTTTCTCTATCGAGGTAAAAAATTTGATAAGAAAAAGGACCCAGAAACAATCAGGATTATTACTCTTGGAGGTTCCACAACCTATGGGTTTTGTGTGGAAACGAAAGATACATACCCTTTTCAATTAGAAAAAATCCTTAACGAAAAAGGATATCGTGTGGAAGTAATTAATGGAGCGGTTTCCGGTTACACAACTGTGCATAGTTTAGTTAATTACATGTTGAACCTGGTTTACCTGGAACCTGATATTGTATATATTTATCACGGAATTAATGATGTGGTAATAAGTGATGATCCAGAAACATTTAAGACTGATTACTCACATGTGATGCATGCTCTTGGCTCAGAATGGTACGAACACTCGATTATATATACTATTCTTCAAAATCGATTTATGTTTTTTACAAAATTAAAATATAGATATTCATCTCTTAAAAGTAGTTTAAGCAGACTATTTAAATTCTCTCCAAAATCAGAGAATTCATTAAGACGTTCACTTGAAGCTTATGATCCTGTTAATAATATTTTGATGAAAACTATTATATCTAATATCAGGCACATAACAGTTGTAGCAAAAGAGCATAATACAAAATTAGTTTACTCTACTTTTGCTACTATGTACGAAGCCTCAGAAAAAGAAAAAAAGAAATTAGCGGCACAAATGAAAAAACAATTTGGACGAAAGCCTAATTGGTTTAATGAAGAAAGAGAAAATCTAATAGCCCTTAAATTGGATTTTCTTAATAATGAAATTGTTAAATTAGGTAATGAATTAAATGTTCCAGTAGTAGATATTGCAGCTATCGGCAAAAAAGCAGAAAATTTTGTTGACGAAATTCATCAATCTCCTAAAGGAAATAAACTACAAGCTGAAAAAATATCTCAAATACTCATTGCAAACAAAATGATTTACAAGGAATCAAATTCACTCGAGATAAAAGAATAGCAAAAATCATTTCTCTATTTAACCAGATAAAAATTAGGTGATTATAAAAGAGTAGGTTGTTTTGCAATAAAAATTCGGAGGGAAGAGGTTGGACACAGAATAACACTAAAATCACGGAAATCTATAACAAAATATAAATCCTGTAAATCTTGCCAAAATCTAGCTCTTTATATCTTCCCTGCTTCGGCTTCAGGTATCCAGCCTATTCTAAACTCGACTTCTTTCTTGTCTTCTTCGTCACGAAAATCTTCAACGTCTACGTAGACATATACCTTATACCATTTATCTTTTTTCTCTTCTATTCTGACCTCCGCACCTTCATGTACTTCAAATTTTGGTTCATACTCTTCACCCGGTCCGTATCTTATCTTGCATTCATCTGCAATCACCACGCCTCTTTCTATCCCATGTTGGCTGTAAACCTTTATTCCCAGAGATATAACCAGCACAAGAACACACGATGCAAAAATAATGATAAGTTTTTTAAGCCACTGAAGCCTTATAAAAATGACTGAGAGTACGGATGCCATGAGTACAAGATACATATATATGGTAATGGCCGTAATCTCATTCAGATTAAGGAAGAAGTACCAGAAACAAACAATTTTAAGAATCTCCGGCATCTGACTAACGGACGCCTTATCCTCAAAATCTCTTTTTAATAAGTTTATGTTTGCCTTTATGTCGGCATCTCTTGGCAGCAATTTTTCTGCCCTGCGGTAGTATATAATTGCCTTGCCGGACATACCCAGCCTGTAATAGGCATTACCCAGATTATAATATATCTGCCCGTTTATAAAACCGGAATCAAGCAGTTTTTCGTATAGTCGGGCAGCATGCTCAAATTTCTCCACAGCCTCTTTTTCCCTTTTTTCAGCCATCGCCTTCTGTCCGGCACTGTATTCTTTATTTGCTCTGAAAAAAGTATCAGCCGCATTATCACGTATCAATGCTTCAGCCAGAACCCGGCCTTCATAAAGAAACACAAGGCATAAAATAAAGAATATCGGTATAGTTTTTTGTCTCATAATTGTTTTTCTAAATGCATTATAAATTCTTCAGCACTATTAAGTGTGTGTTCCATTTGATCCTTTGACTGTTGACCGGCAGAGAACCTGCCATAATCACATGACTCAAGGCATTGTTTAAGCTCTTTTATTACGTCATGTGATACACCACGGCTTTCCAGAATGCCGGAAATATTGTCCGATGTGATGGAGGCAGGCGCTAAATTTAACTTATCTGTGATATGTGCCATGACAGTTTTGGCAAGTGTAGAGTAAAACTCAGAAGGATTGTCAAGCTGCACAAGCCGTCTTGCATTTGAAATCTGCTTCTTTGCCCTGGACAACGCTCGTCTTTTCCTGGCATAGCCCACATCAGTCTGTAACAGTTCTCTGTGTCTCTGTACATAAAGACATGCTGTCACAACAAGTATTGGTGTAAGAAAAATAAATGCCAGGAACAAAGGTCTCTTATATACCGCAAAGCCCTGATTTTTGAATGAGTATAAATCAGACATTATTGGCAGTATATCTTTGGTCAGGATATTAACCTGCCCCTTCACCTTTTCAGCGTTCTCAGGGGAAAGGCGTATGGGGATTTCTATATCAGAATGCTCTACCACAATAGGAATAGGACTGTGGGTAATCGTTTTATATTTCTCCAGTTCCGGATCAAAGTAGCTGAATGATATCGCCGGCATCATGTCAATATCTTCATGCTGCGGTTCAATTACTTTACTGAAAAGTTTTTCACCC
>Ga0155342_1142_pt1 | contig 14058 bp, 12 predicted proteins | sample RifCSPhighO2_02_FD_106310 | JGI IMG/M metagenome (GOLD analysis project Ga0155342, IMG submission 106310) | Planctomycetes bacterium RIFCSPHIGHO2_02_FULL_40_12 | reverse complement strand
AAGAACAACTGGATTCCCATTCCCCGATCTGGGTCGAGGACAGGTTTCATGGGAATGACATAAGGCAACTTTGAAATTCCTACACATAAATTTAAAGGGCAAGCTTCATCAAATACAGATTCGTTAAATTATTTCATTAGCAGCCGAACCTTCAAACAGACAACTCTGTAATTAACCACACATCTTTACTAATACCAACTGATGGCTAAAGTACTTTGGAAACTATAAAAGTGTGCTATAGCACACTTTTGCACTGCCACACTTTTGTGACGTGACACAGTCTTTATCCTAATTTGATTTCCTTTCTCCCACTGCAAAATACAACAAAAAAGATGCTTAAATAATAACATAACCCCTGAATTAAAAGTAAGTTATACATTATAATAAGTAATATATAATAAAGAAATTTACTTCCAGTTTCCGATGGCACATATTTTGTGAAAGAAGTTAATACGAAAAAGAAATCCTCTAATAATATTACTAACGTATAACTGAGAAAATGGGTCACAATTTAACCGTTACAACTTTTAACGATAAATATGAAAAGCCTGAAAGATAGTTGACAAACAGGAAAATACTTCCTATATAGAGCATTCCTACCATAGTTTGGGAAATAAAAACTGTATGTATGGACAAAAAAATACCGAATTCGTACCAAATATTTTATAATCACCTAATAAAATGTTGCCAACCTGGTTTAAATCTTCATGGCAAATCATAAAGGTTGAGAAGGAGGTGTATAATGGGACCTGATAACGAAAAAAGCAGTGGTAATGTCAAAGAAGCTGAAACAAAGAAATTTTACGACATTCATTGTCATGCATTTAACTGGAGCCATCTAAACGTTATAGTCTTTCTAAAACGTTTCAAGATTAAACTATTACTTCCGGCAGGCCCTCTTGTATGGCTCTATAATAAAATTAAACCAGACACAAAAAGAAGATTCCAAAACTTATTATCACTTATGGAAAATGATATAGGCAGCTATTTTCTTTTAACAGAATACTTCTTAAAAAACGGAGAACCTAAAGTCGTTTCTTCAAACAATACGTTTACCATTGACAATGTAACATTTAATAAAATTGTCCTGACTCCTTTGATAATGGATTATGGTTATAAGAACATTGAACAACCTGACATTTTTTATAACAGGCCGCCCAGAAAACCAATCAGAGAACAGGTAATTGATGTGTTTAATGGTATCAAAACTTATTGTGAGAATCAACTGACAGAAGACAAATGGGATGGCAGATTGAAATACAAAGACGACGTTAAGGACAACAAACTGTTTGAAATTTACCCTTTTTTAGGACTCAATACAAGACATTACGATTGTAAAAAGTTAACTGAAATGTTAGAGAAATATTTTAAAAATTATGAGGGCAAACAACAACCTTTGTATGAAAATATGGGTAAGTTCAATGGAGATATAGACGGAGCAGGATTTCGCAGCAATTTCTTTGCTGGTATTAAGGTTTATCCACCTCTTGGCTTTGATCCCTGGCCGGATGATAGCTATGAAAGGAAAAAAGTCGAAATCTTATATGATTGTTGCATCGGAAAAGGCATACCAATAACAACACACTGCAGTGATGGCGGATTTAGAGTTGACGAAAACGCTGATAATTACACGGCTCCGGGAATGAAGTGGAAAAAAGTCCTGGAAAAATACCCTGAACTTAAAATCAATTTTGGACATTTTGGATATCAAAGTAAATTTTTAGGGTTTTTCCCACGAATATGGCCTTTTTCACGAACACAGTGGAGAGATTCAATAATTGAGCTGATGTCAAAATACCAGAATGTGTATGCGGATTTTTCGTGCATTTCACTTAGCGATGAAGAATGTAAACATCTTGAAGACCTGATAAAAGAGAAAAAGAGCGCCAATCCTGAGTTGGAGAGTCGAATCCTTTTTGGATCGGATTTCCTGATCAGTCTTATCTGGACAAACTCCTATAATGAATATTTGAACAATTTTATAACAACAAAATCTTTACAATCCCTTAAAGAGAATTTCTGCTCTAAAAATCCTGAGAAATTCTTGTTTAACTGAAAAAACTCTGAATAATCGTTAATAAAGTAAAGTATGGACAGGTCTTGTTGTCTTTCATTTTCAACGTTATTATGATAATTGCTCAATCATAATATCTTGAAAGAGAGAAAAGGATATGATTTAAATGAAGATTTCCAAATAGAAATTCAGTTTCTTTCGTGCCAACTATTTACTTAAAGGGGAGGGGAGAGTTGAGTAATATAATAGTTTCAAAGCTGTCCGGGAGGCGTATTCGTAACCGGAAGCGCATTCTCATAGTTAATTGCTACTTCGACTATACCCGACTGTCTGTTCCCCGTCCTTTCAAGACGCCGCAGGCTATGGCTCCTGTTTATCTTGCGGGCGCTTTCTCAGACGAGCTTTGTGATATACGCATGTACAACGAGCAGTATAGCGGACCCCTTGAGGACGAGCATCTTCTCTCCTGGCCGGATATGCTGGTCATGACAGGTCTAACATCTGCATTTGATAGAATGTTGCATCTTACCGCCTATGCACGCACGAAAAACGCAAACGTCATTGTTGTTGCCGGAGGTTCTCCCGTCCGTGCAATTCCCAATTACTCTCAACGATTCTTTGATTACGCCTGCTGCGGCGACATAGAAGAAATGAACGAAGTTATTGCAGATGCCTTCGGTAAAGACTACGTTGCCCGCGAGATGTTGCCAAGGTACGACCTGGCCTACTGGACTCAGTCACGAAGAATCGGGTACGCCGAAACCAGTAGAAATTGCAATTTTCGCTGCCCTTTTTGTGTATTGACCGGTGAAGGGGCCAGATATCAAAAATACGACCTTGAGTATATACGAAAACAATTCATTGCCATGGGAAAGAAGAGGCATATTATTTTCCTTGACAATAATTTTTATGGCAACGACAGAAAGTTCTTCCTGGAACGACTGGAACTCATCAGGGAAATGAGGAATGCAGGTTTCTTTCACGATTGGGCTGCATTAGTCACTAATGATTTTTTCTATAATGACGAAAACCTGAAGCTGGTTCATGATGCAGGCTGTTTCGGGCTTTTCACAGGAATTGAAGCCTTTGACACAAAATGGCTCCAAAAGAACAAGGCTCAAAATATACGCTTCCCGCAAGTAGAACTAATCCGCAAAAGCCTGAATGCCGGTGTTGTTTTTCACTATGGGCTCATTCTGGACGTCACCACACGTAGAATCAGTGAGCTTCGTCAGGAACTAGATTTCATCACAGGTACGCCGGAGATTACCCTCCCGGGTTATTTAGTACAACCTATCCCAATCCTGGGCACACCTCTTTTTAAAGAGAGCCTGGCCAAAGGTGACATTCTTCCTGAGACAAAGTTGCGAGATCTGGACAGCGCTACACTGGCGCTGCGACCATTGGATCCCATCGACGAAGTAGCTGACTTTTTACGTAACATTCATAGTTTTTCCGGCTATCGGTCGCGCGTGTTGAAGCATTCACTGGGTTTCTATAAGCGGTATAGATCAAAGCTTTCTAACTTTAAGATGCTGGTTGCCTTGAACAGCAGTTTACTGCTATGCGCGGAGAGACTTGTAACCTCCTGCGGCTGGATTAGCTCTCAACGCAAACGAACCAGGCAGCATACATATATTAGTACAAGAGAACCGCTTGACGACACTTACAAACCGGCATTCCGTGTGGACTCGCGTTATGAAGACTATTTCAAGCCCACAATGGTTACTGATAAAGACGGTTATCTGGCGGAGGAGCTCGCTGAAGATCTGCTTGTTGCTCAAAAAGTTGCCCGGATAAACAAATAACCTTTGCACTTGAGTTTAACAGGACTACAATATTCTGGTCATTCTTTTGTCACTAATTACATTTTGTATCACCTGTAATTTATCTAAATGAAGATAGCAAGAAAAGAGGGCAAATAAATGCAGACCCTTTTCAAGACTATATTAAAGTTTATTGTAATCTCAATTCTGTTATTGAACCTCATGCTGTTTACACAGGGAAATTCATTTGCTCAGGATGAAAAAACAGGACTTGAAGACATGTTCGCAATCTTTACGGAAGAGCAGATAGTTGTCAGCGCCTTAAAAAGACCCAAAACAGTTTCGAAATCTCCCGCAATAATGAGTGTGATTACTGCCAAACAAATAAAACAGATGGGTTTCAGGACGTTAACGGAAGTTTTAGACACAGTACCCGGTTTTGATATCTCCTTGTCCGAAACAGGAGAAAGAGAGATTGCCGTGAGAGGCATCCTGGATACTAACTCACAAAAAGTAAAGGTCTTGATAGATGGACATTCCATTAATGATGTATGGAGCGGAGGGATTTCCTGGAATTATGATGACCTCGTCGTTGAGAATATAAAGAGAATTGAGATTATCAGAGGCCCCGGTTCCGCCCTGTACGGCCAGAACGCATTCCTTACGGTTATTAATGTCATAACAAAGGATACGGATGATATTGACGGCTTTCAGTTGACAACGAGTGGCGGGGACTTTGATACTCAGAATTATAATATGTTGTTCGGTAAAGAGTACGGAGACCTGGCGGTTTCCGGATTTTTTGATTTTTTCGATACGGAAGGTCATAGCGAAAAGGTTGAACAAGACGTTCTTTTCCCGGCTGCTTTCTCTAAAAGCCCTGGAAGGTCTCACAACAGGAAGGAAAAGACAGACCTGAATTTAAAGCTGTCCTACAATAACCTGGAAATCAGCGGTAAATATACGAAGAAAAGGAGAAAAGATTATATAGGCGTTGGATATGCCCTTGGTGATGATTCGATAATAAGAAGCGCTTATATGTTTACCGAACTTACTTACAAATTCGCCCTGGGAGAGAAACTAGATATAATACCCAGGGTGTATTACGACCAGTTTAACTACGACCCTTTTCTTGAACAGCGTCCTGATGGCTTCGTAGATAGGTTTGGACGAATCTATCCCGATGGCATACAAGGACAGGTACGACATAAGCAAAGGACTGTCGGCTTTGAAAATCAATTCAATTACAACTTGTTTAAAGGAAATGAATTAACATTTGGATTCCAATATGAGTGGATACACCAGGGCGATATAAAATCCTCTGAGTTTACTTTTAATCCCATAACATTTGCGCCACTAGCCGTACCCCAGGATTTTTCAAAAGACCTTCCATTTACCAGAAAGGCGACAAGGCAGATATTGGCTTTCTATCTCCAGGATGAGTGGAATATTACAAAGGATGTTGATTTAACGGTTGGCGTGAGGCATGACCAGTTTCCGAGATTTGGCGGCACAACCAATCCGAGATTTGGTCTTATATGGCGATTTATAGAAGATGCACATTTGAAACTCCTTTTTGCAACCGCCTTCAGAGCGCCGAATTTCCAGGAGCTGTACCTCACAAATAACGGCACAAGGGCAGGTGATCCCAACCTTGATCCGGAAAAGATAAATACATTCGAGTTAGGACTGGGTTATAATTTCACCAAGCACATAAGAGGCAACATAAATTACTTTTTTAACCGAATAAGAGACAGGATTATCTTAGACACAACACAAACCCCTGACAAATTTGCAAACAGCGGGGGAGCAAGGGTACTGGGAGTTGAGGCTGAACTAAAAGCAGACTATGGAAATGACAATTACGCCTTTGCCAATTATACTTTTCAAAAGGCTGAAGAAACAAGGAATAGAAACCGGCTGCCCGATGTCCCTGTACATAAAGCAAATCTTGGTGTAAATGTAGGATTCTGGAAATATGCCAATGCCAATGTAAATACCTTTATAAGCGGGCCAAGGCCGAGGGAAGATGGCGATACCAGACGAGATATGCCCTCTTATGCACTCGTAAATCTTACGCTTATAGGAAGAAAATTCATGGACAATTTTGAGATTAGAGGCTCAGTCTTTAATCTTTTTAATAAAGGATATGACGACCCCGCACCAGTAGATACAGTCCCTACCGACTTTCCTCAACCGGGAAGGTCCTTCAATGTTGAATTGCGATACCAATATTGATTGACTATTAGAGACTATTCAATAAATGCAAATTTTATACTGTGATCACAAGGCTTATTTTCCCTGCCGTGTTATATCCAAAGATTACTTTGCCTCAGAAAGTGTGCCATGTCACAAGTATAGCACGGCAAAAGTGTGCCATGTCACACTTCTGTATAACTATCCAAAAGCATAAATAATAAAAAGTTAGATCATAGTTACGTAAGTTCTCATTTGCTGGCAACTTAAAGAATTATGGATTTTGTCAGAAAACAATTATTTTTTCCTCCTTTTGGCATGTCTTTCGTCATATATATTCAGTTTAACTTTTGACTATAGTAAGGTCATTTATTGTTGAGTTACGTTACGAGTCTTGATTAATGATTAATAAAATCCGTATATATTCTGTTTTCATTATTATTCTCTGGACGATCTTCCACAGCGCTTATTGTGCTCATGCTGAAAAGACAGCAGTGGTGATTAAGAGTCAGGACATCTCTGCATATAACGAAGTTGTAAAAGGTTTCCAGGACGAATGTATTCAAAACAGTATCACAATAAAAGCCGTCTATGACCTGAAGGGCAAGATGAAGATCGGACAGAAGACAGTATATAAGATCAGGAATGAGAAACCAGATATTATTCTTACAATAGGAGTTCTGGCTACAACTATAGCAAAAGAGGAAATAAAGGATATCCCTATAGTTTTCTGTATGGTAATTAACCATGAAAGATTTCAACTCTCCGGACTTAACATAACGGGTATTGCCACCGAAATCTCGGTAGAAGAACAACTGAAAGGGTTTCAAACCATTTTATATCCACTTAAGAATATAGGCGTAATTTATGATCCTTCTAAAACAGGGAACCTTATCGCAAACGCTGAAAAAAAGGCGGAGGATATAGGAGTAAATTTAGTTAAATATGAAATTAATTCTTCAGAAGAAGTACCTGAAGCCATAGAAGGTCTGACTGGCAGAATTGATGCCCTGTGGTTATTACCTGATAGCACAGTGATAACCAAGAAATCTTTTGATCTTATTAAATCCACAGCGTTCGAAAAAAAGATTCCTTTGCTCTGTACATCAGATGTTTTTGTGAAAGAAGGAGCCTTAGCTGCCGTGTTTTCAGATTATAAATTCGTTGGAAGACAAGCCTCTCAATTAACCAGAGAAATATTAGAAAGACCATCTCCGGGATCACTCGGCATAGTCAATCCGGACAGCTTTAAATTGGCAGTAAATACTGACACAGCAGAGAAACTTGGAATAGAATTAGAAGCAGTTCTAGGAGAACCACACATAATTGTATATCCATAAACTATTCAATATTGGAAAATAAAATGTTTAAGATTGGAATAAGATTCAAATTTATTCTGTTCACCAGCCTGCTGATTGCAACCATAGGCGCTTCCAGCAGTTGGTTTTTCTTCACCCAAACCAAGAAACAACTTGAAGAAGAGCTAAAGAAACGCGGTTATTCCTTAATATCTCAACTTGCGCAGGATGAGGAGGTCAAAGACTCCATGAGCGTTGCTCAAAAGGCATTCTTTGAAGAACCGATCAGGAGGTTACGCAACCTTGACATAGAACGGGAATTGGCATATTGGCGTGTATTACTGGCTCCAGGTGATGTTCTGCTTGAAGAAGAAGAACCATGGATTAAGACAGAAATCGAAAAGATACCCGCACACAGGAATATTGAGGATATTACTGAGCTTGTTTTTAATATTCTCTTTACGGACAACGGTGAGCAATTTTATAATTTTGTTGTCCCAATTTATGAAAAACGTACAATAGCTGACGAAGAATTTGCTGCACAAATTTTTGGTATAGATGAGGATAATAATAAGACCGAGGAAAAGCTCCTGGGGATCATTCAGATCGGTTTAACCCCTGAACGGATTAATAAAAAAATGCAGACAATCTTGTGGACCAGCAGCCTGCCATTGGGATTTGTAATCGTATTAGTCGGTATAGGGGTTTCATATTTTATCGCAAATGGTATCGTAAAACCTGTTAGACATCTTGTAAAAATAACTGATAAGGTGGCATCCGGAGACCTGAGCCAGAAAGTTGAAATAAGTTCGAAAGATGAAATAGGGTTGCTTGCGTCCAGATTTAATCAGATGACAAAAGGCTTAAAACAACTCATGGATGAAAAAGAAGGCGTCATGATTGAACTAAAAGATTTGAACAAGAAGCTGTCATCAATTAATGATGAGTTAGTGCAGAGAAACGAGCAGTTGAAAGATACACAAGAACAATTAATAAGGACAGAGAAATTAGCCGCTGTAGGCACACTAGCTTCCGGAGTGAGCCATGAGTTAAGAAATCCACTGAGCGCCATAAAGAATGCGGTTTTTCTTTTGAAAAGAAAATTATCCAGGAACGTAATGCCGGACGTAGACGAAAAGGTACTGCAATTTCTTGACATTATGGATAAGGAAATTGACAGGAGCACCAGGATTATTAATGACCTTTTAGGATTCACGCGCGTTGCCAAACCCGCCAGGATTAGATCCGACATTAGAATAGTTATTAATGATGCTCTGTCGAGAGTAACGATAGCTGAGAACATAAAACTATCCAAAGACCTTCAATCCGATTTACCCATGGTAACAATAGACGCAAATCAAATTGGCCAGGTGCTTATAAACCTGATTGAAAACGCATGTCAGGCAATGACAGATGGCGGAAAATTGCAAATCAGCACGAGAAAATCAAAGACTTTCACGGAAATTGAAATAGCCGATTCAGGATGTGGTATTCCTGAAAAAGAGATTAATAAAATATTCGATCCGCTATTTACGACAAAACCCAAGGGTATAGGGATGGGTCTGGCCGTATGCCATGGAATAATTGATAAACATAACGGAACTATCGAGGTGAAAAGCCGGGAAGGCAAAGGAACAAATATGATCATAAAACTGCCACTAGAGGATAAAGATGCAGGAACAGGCTAACATATTAGTAGTTGATGATGAACAGGGAATAAGAATAACCCTGGCCGGAATCCTGGAGGATGAGGGATACAATGTTGTCGTGGCGGAGGATGGCTACAAAGGGATAGCGGCGGCGGAAAAAACGAAATTCAAAATTGCATTCATAGACATGAAAATGCCTGGAATTAACGGCATAGAAACGTTTAAAAGAATCAAGAAGATCAGTCCTGATACTATTATATTCTTTATGACCGCTTTTATTACTGAAGACCTTTTGAAGGAAGCGGTAAGATTGGAAACACAAGCAATACTTTATAAGCCGCTGGACATAGACTTAGTCCTGAAAGTTATAAAAAAAGACATGATAAAGACTAATATTCTTGTAGTTGATGATGACTTTTCCATCCGTGAAACGTTAAAAGGGATACTGGAAGACAAGGGATACATGGTTTCTTCTGCTGAAGACGGACTTACCGCAATAGAAATGGCTAGAAAGATACACTTTGATATTATGTTTGTTGATGTAGTAATGCCGGGGATAGATGGGTTTCAAATGCTTGGCGAGATCAAAAAAATCAGCCCATGGACAAACGTTATAATAATGACAGGGTACGATATAGAACATCTTGTTGAGAGGGCAACCTCTCTTGGAGCTTACAGATGTATACCTAAGCCTATAGACGATATGGACAAATTATTACAAATTTTACAGGCTATAAAGGAAGATACAATACGATCCGATATTCTTGTGGTTGATGATGAATTCTCTTCCCGTGAAACACTAAAGGGAGTTTTGGAAGACAAGGGATACAAGGTTTCTACCGCTGGAGACGGTTTTACAGCGATAAAAATGGCAGGGAACACCCATTTTGATATGGCGCTTATTGATGTCGTAATGCCGGGGATAGACGGGTTTCAAACACTTGGCGAGATCAAAAAGATTGATCCGGAAATAAAGGCAATAATGATGACTGGTCATGACGTAGAACATTTTGTCGAAAAAGCCATCTCACTGGGAGCCTTTGCGCATTTATCCAAACCCATTGATATAGTCGAACTATTACAACTTACATTTAGCGCTATAAAAGAATAAAATAAGATAAAGTTAAAAGGATATATAAATATTGAGAAATTGGGAAAATCCTTTAATCCCTAAATTCCTAAATTTAATTTTTTTAAGACCAAGACATGGATGTCAATTCCTATAAACAAGACAAACCAAAAGTTATGGTAGTAGATGATGATGAATCGATTCTTAAAACTACCGGACTTATACTGGAAGAGGAAGGTTATCAGGTCGAACCATGTTCAACCGGAAAGGAGGCAATAGATAAATTAAACAAAGATATCAATGCTGTGGTTTTAGACATAAATATGCCGGACTTAACGGGACTGCAAGTATTTAAAAGAATCAAGGCAAAAAACCCGTATGTACCTATAATCTTTCATACAGGTACTATTGTAAGACAGGAGGAAAGAAGGGACTTAAGGAGACAATTCAGGCCTCATGCTTACGTCCAAAAGGGAGGCGATCCTGAACAACTCCTGGATACGGTAGTAAGCGCTGTGGAATCTTATGGAAATATCCTTAGAAATGTTAAAATTAGCGAAGAACTTTATAGAGAACTCAAAAAAAGCTCGGACATTATAAAGACAAACATAGAAGGCACCATCCATGCCATGGCATTGACTGTGGAGATGAGAGACCCTTACACTGCCGGACATCAACGACAGGTAGCTAACCTTGCCAGCGCAATAGCAGGGGAAATGGGTATCCCCAGGGAACAGATTGATAGTATTCACCTGGCAGGAACTATCCATGACATAGGAAAGATGCAGGTACCTACTGAGATCCTCAGTAAATGCGGCAAATTAACAGAACTTGAATTCGATATGATTAAGACACATTCACAGGCTGGCTACGACATATTAAAGACAATAGAATTCCAATGGCCAATTGCTGAATTTGTACTTCAGCATCATGAAAGGATGGACGGCTCCGGCTATCCATCAGGTTTAAGCGGCAATAATATTCTCATGGAGGCCAGGATTCTTAGCGTAGCTGACGTTGTGGACGCCATAGTCCCGCACCGGCCATATCGGCCTGCACTCGGTATTGACAAGGCATTAGAAGAATTGTCAAATAACAGGGGGATTCTTTACGATTCTAATGTAGTGGATGCATGCTTAAACATTATTGCTGACAACAGGAGAGAAAATAGTGAATAGGGTTGTCAATCAAAAAGGTGACAAAAACTCCGGCAAACACAAACCGGACAAACCTATAATTATGATAGTGGATGACGAAGATACGGTTCTTAAAATGACGGAACTCATACTGGAAGAGGAAGGTTATCAGGTCGAACCATGTTCAACCGGAAAGGAAGCAACAGATAAATTTAACGAAAGTATTAATGCCGTGATCCTGGATATCAGTATGCCCGATATGACAGGACTTGAAGTGTTTGAGAAAATCAAGGCAAAAAACCCTTACGTACCAATAATATTTCACACAGGCAGCTTTACTCATAATGACGATAGAAGGGATATAAGAAGACAATTCAGGCCGCATGCATACGTTATAAAGGGAAGTGACCCTGAACAACTGCTTGATACTGTGGCAAGTGCGGTAGAATCTTATGGAAATATTTTAGAGAATGTTAAAGTTAAAAGGCCGAAGCCTTAACTCCTTCCTGGATTTTACCATTCCCGCCCGTACCGAACGGTACCTGCCCGAATAGGTACAGGCGGGGAGGGGGTTATTTACAGGTGTAATAAGCACAAAATTGAATTTTCTATACATAAATTTAATGAAGGACATTCGGTATGGTAAAAAATACTTTTGAAACAGAAATAATCCCGGATATAACTCTTAAAGGAATTAATAAAAGTATTGTAGCCTATAAAGTTCTGGGAATCAAATAATCAATTTTTTGATGAGGAAATTATTTTGACAGTAGAAGAAAAATTATCGAAACTAAAGAAAATTGTCAGTGAACTGAAAAGTGTTGTCGTCGCATTCTCAGGCGGTGTGGACAGCACGCTTGTTGCCAAAGTATGCTACGACATCCTTAAAGACAACGCTATGGCGGTTACGGCAAGGTCAGAAACCTATCCTGATTTTGAATTCAAAGAGGCGCAAAAACTGGCAAAAGAGATAGGCATAAAACACCTGGTAATAGATACCAGTGAACTGGCTATAGAAGGATTCGCAGATAATCCTCCTGACAGATGTTATTTCTGCAAGACCGAACTCTTTGAAAAACTGAAAGTTATTGCTAAACAGTATGATTTCTTAAATGTTGCGGATGGCGCAAATCTGGATGATACACAGGAATTCCGCCCCGGATTAAAAGCCTCTAAAGAGCTGAATGTTAAGAGCCCTTTAAAGGAATCCGGCATGACAAAAAAGGACATACGCGAAGTCTCAAGAATGCTGAATCTTCCTAACTGGAATAAGCCTGCATACGCCTGTATGTCATCCAGATTTCCATACGGACAGTCTATAACGGAGGAAAAACTCAGAATGGTATCAGAAGCAGAAAAATATTTAAGGAATTTAGGCCTGGTACAATTCAGAGTAAGGCACCACGAAACGATTGCAAGGATTGAGGCCTTGCCGGAAGACATACATATTCTTGCCAATTCTCCCACAAGAGAGGAACTGCTCTGTAAATTTAAAGAAATAGGGTTTACTTATGTCACACTGGACCTTGAAGGATACCGTAGCGGAAGTATGAACGAAGTCCTCAGCGTCAGCGCCGCCCGAAATCACCAATGAATACTGATAAAGAAATATCACAGGAAGAACTTTTAAAGAAAAAAGCCGAAAACATAAGAAACATGTTTGGCTCTATTGTCAGGGTATATGATTTTCTGAATGCGCTTTTGAGTCTTAACTTCGACAAGTCGTGGAGAAAGTTTGCGGCAAAAGTAAGTGGCGTAAAGACGGATACCAAAGTGCTGGATGTCTGTACGGGAACAGGAGACCTTGCCATCTCATATTCAAAGTTATTAAATGGAAATGGGCTGGTAGTCGGAAGCGATTACTGTCACGATATGTTAAGGTATGGATTGCCGAAGATAAAGAAAAGACATTTAGAAAACAAGATAAAGCTTATTGAAGCCGATACGTTACAACTTCCATTCCGTGATAACTCCTTTGAGATATCTACGGTTGCCTTTGGCATAAGAAACGTTGCAGACCTGGAGGCGGGAATAAAAGAGATGAGAAGAGTTGTCGGGCCGGATGGCAGGGTTGTAATACTGGAATTTTCACAACCGACAAATTTCCTTTTCAGACGAATATATCTCTTTTATTTTACCAGGATACTGCCAATGATTGGAAGATTGGTATCCAAAAGCAGGATTGATGCATACACATATCTGCCGCAATCAGTCCTGGCATTCCCGGATAAATTAAGTTTGAAGAAAAAGATGGAGGAATGCGGCCTGGAAGATGTAAGGTTCTTTACAAGGACGTTAGGTATAGTTACGATTCATATAGGGAAAAAACCTTCAAAGCCTTAACATGCTGCTTTTAAGGGGAGCATTCCTAAATTGTTGTACAGGATTATTTTTTTGGAGTGCAGTGACCGTGTCACTGCTTTAACACGCATCATCACTGATGATGCACTCCATATTTCCGGCTGATATAGCCGTATTACAACAATTTAGGAATGCTCCCGCAGCTCTCCTTAAAAATCTTAATTTTTATGTTGATATTAAAGAGATATAAAATAAAATAGGAAATCAATGGGGTATAGTGTAATGGTAGCACAATTGATTCTGGTTCAATTTGTCCGGGTTCAAATCCTGGTACCCCAGCCATGTTTCGTCTCGAAACATGGCCCTGAGCCTGCCGAAGGGCGAAAAGGATAAGTTACATGTGGTATCTTTATGTATTAGAGTGTCGCGATAAATCCTTATATACTGGCATTACCCTCAATTTACAGCGTAGAATTGATGATCACAAGAATGGAAACGGAGGTAGTTATACCCGTTCCACGCTTCCAGTGTCGCTCGTGTATTTTGAGAGCTACTCAACAAAATCGGAAGCCCTAAAAAGAGAGTTGCAAATAAAAGGATGGACCAGGAAAAAGAAACTTGCCTTAATT
>Ga0155342_1026_pt1 | contig 14194 bp, 14 predicted proteins | sample RifCSPhighO2_02_FD_106310 | JGI IMG/M metagenome (GOLD analysis project Ga0155342, IMG submission 106310) | Planctomycetes bacterium RIFCSPHIGHO2_02_FULL_40_12 | reverse complement strand
GCAAATATATTTTATCATAGTCTAATTATTATTGTTAATCAGCTTGTCTGGTGAGGAAAGCCATAGGACCTTTCGCAACATGAAAATATTACTAAAAAAAGATATCAGCAAATTAGGTAAGATTGGGGATGTAGTTGATGTGGCAAATGGCTATGCTAGAAATTACCTATTGCCTAAACAGTTTGCAACAATTGTAACCCATGGAAACATTGAACAGCTTAAGTTTCAAAGAAAAAAGAATGAGGAAAAACAAAGAGAAGAAATTAAAGACCTCCAGGTACTAGCAGATGAAATTTCGAGTATATCGTACACCATCACTGTCAAAACAAACAGAGAAGGAAAGCTTTTTGGTTCTGTAAATGCTAATCATATCGCAGAAGCACTGTCTGAAAAAGGGTATCAAATAGGTGAGAATATGATAATCCTCGAAACACCGATCAAGAAGTGCGACCTATACAATATAACTGTGATGTTGCATCCTGAGGTTAAAGCACAATGTAGAGTATGGATTGTCAGCGAATCTGAAAAGTCAGCAGACCACCAGGTAGAACCATCTGAAACTCCTTCTGAAAACAACCCGGAAACAGACAAAAATTAACTACAAAAGATATCCTGTTCTGGTTACCTTTCTTAAGACGGCAAACATACTAAAGTAAAAACAATGACAACAGGACTAATACAAGACAAAACACAACCCTTTAATATAGAAGCAGAAATAAGTGTCTTAGGCTCTATGTTAATAGATAATGAAGCAATTAATCTTGTTACAGAGATATTAAGTACAAGCAACTTCTACAAAACCTCTCATCAACATATTTTTGACACCATTATAAACATATATAACAAGCACAACGCTGTTGATCTTGTCATCTTGAAAGATCAACTTAAAAAGCAATCTTTACTTGAGAAGGTAGGTGGCGCTGAGTATTTGATGGAATTGGAAGAATCAGTCCCGATAGCCTCAAATGTAGAATATTATGCAAAGATTGTCCGGGAAAAGACAATAAAAAGAGATTTGATTGCGGCCACTGCAAAAATTCAACAGGAAGCATACAACGACTCTTTGGAATCAGACGAACTTTTAGACATAGCTGAAAAAGAAATATTTGACATAACACAACGCAAATTTTCTTCCCCAACAATAAAACTATTCAACATACTTCATGATACTTTCGACCACATAAGCAATTTACACGATAGAGAGGGTAGGCTAACCGGATTAGCAACCGGTTTTCGTGACCTGAATGATATAACTTCGGGTCTCCAGAAATCTGAGTTAATAGTTATAGCCGCAAGGCCAAGTATGGGGAAGTCGTGTTTAGTCTTAAATATTGCGGAATATGTAGGTACAGAAGAGAAAAAACCAACGTTAATCTTCTCGATGGAAATGTCGGCCCAGCAAGTAGCGCAAAATATGTTGTGTTCTAAAGCAAAAATTGATGCGCATTTACTGCGTACAGGCAAACTTGGCGATGACCAATTTTCAAATCTCTCCTTGGCTATGGGTGATTTATCAGAGTCGGAAATTTTCATCGACGACACTCCGGGACTTGGACTCCTTGAACTGCGCGCCAAGGCCAGACGTCTTAAATTACAACATGGTATTCAATTAATTATTATTGATTATCTGCAATTGATGGAGGCGAGAAGAGCCGAAAACAGACAGCAGGAAATCTCCAGTATCTCAAGGGGTCTGAAGGCGTTAGCCAGAGAATTAGAGGTGCCGGTGATTGCTGTTTCCCAATTGAACCGCTCGGTAGAAACGCGAGAAGGGCATACGCCTAGAATGTCTGACCTGCGGGAATCTGGATCAATTGAACAAGATGCTGATGTGATTATATTATTACATAGAGAAGACTATTACGACCCAACTAAAAGAGAGGGTGAAGTTGACCTTAACATAGCGAAACAGAGAAATGGGCCCACTGGTAAAATAATTCTTACTTTTCTGCGGAACATTCTAAGATTTAAAGACTACACTCCATCAGATGTGTACTAAACTTATGTCATGCAAATACATAATTATAGGCGTTGCTTTCTTTGTTTTCCTTCCGCTACAGAACTATAGCACACTTAATGCACAGGAAAGCGAAACTGCCCAGGTTATCATAAAGAAGTTTGAATTTAAAGGAAATCACAGAATAAGCGGCAACACAATAAAAGCTGCCATAAAAACTAATGAGGGAGACTTTTATGACCCTCAAGCAATAAGCCAGGATGTTGATGCTATCTGGCTGTTGGGTTTCTTTGACAATATAGAAGTAGAGGTAGAGCCATATGAAGATGGGATTAAAATAATTTTCCTTGTACTTGAACGACCTGTAGTAAAAAATATAAATTTTGCAGGTAATACCAAGGTTAAAACAAAAAAACTCAGAGAAGCCGTAGAATTAAAAGAAGGCGATTATTTAAAACACTATCTACTAAAACTGGGCGAAGATAAAATCCGAGAGATTTACCAGGGAAAAGGCTTTCATTTTATTGATGTCAAGAGTGAAGAAAAAAGAACAGATGGTTATGTTGATATAACATACAATATCCAGGAAAGATCAAAGGTATACATAAAAGAAATAGGCTTTGAAGGAAACAAAACTTTTTCTGATAAAAGACTTTCTAAAATCATTTCTACTAAAGAAAGGAAATTCCCTCGTTTCTTTTTCCAGGGCAGATTCGATAAAGATAAATTTAATGAAGACATAGAAAGAATAAAGGCATTTTATGGAAGTGGGGGGTGGTTAGATGCCGATGTAAAATGGAAAGAGCAATACAGCCCTGATTCATCAAAGGTGTTCCTGAATGTGTTAATAGATGAAGGAGAAAGATACTATGTTGATACTATAAACATAAAAGGAAATATACTTTTTACTAACACCGAAATAGGAAATATGCTTGAATTAAAAAAAGGGAGCGCTTTCCTGCCGGAATCTCTTCAAAAAGACACTCAAAACGTACAAAAGGCCTATGGCAGACAAGGTTATATTAACGCAAGTGTGAAAACTGACTATACTTATAAACAGGTTGAACCCAAAATAGATATAACTTATGATATTCGAGAGAATGAAAGATTTTTCATTGAAAAAGTTTTAATTTCTGGTAATGACAAGACTAAAGACACTGTTATTCGTAGAGAATTACTCTTTTTTCCTGGAGAACGGCTCGATACTGAAAAAGTTCATATCAGCGAAGAAAGATTGACAGGCACAGGATACTTCGATTCTGAATCCGGAACACCGACTGACATAAGCTATGAACCCGGCACAAAACATAATACTAAAAACGTAATCGTCAATGTAAAAGAGGGAAGGACCGGAATATTAAGATTTGGCGGAGGATTCGGCGCTAACGCCGGCCTCTTTGCAGATGTTTCATATACTGATAAAAACTTCGATATATTTGACCTGCCTAAAGACTGGAAAGACTTTATTTCTGGCAATGCATTTCGTGGTGCAGGACATGTAGTAACATTAAGATTTAGTCCGGGATTTCAAAGAACTGAAGGATTATTTTCTTTTCAAAACCCCTCTGTTTACGATACAGGATATAGTCTGGGGTTTAGCGCTAATGTTCTCAGGCGTGCGAGGGAAGATTATGATGAGGAAAGAAAGGGAGGAAAAATAAGTGTTGGCAAGCAAGTACTCAGGGGATTAAGGTTAACACTTACCCCAAACTACGAAGTAATCGGAATACAAAACATTGACAGTAATGCACCTCAAACTGTAAAAGATATAGAAGGGAGCAGTTCCAAATTAAGCCTGGAACTAAACGCAGTGTTAGACAGGCGGAATAGCCGTTTCTTTACCACCAAAGGTTATGAAATTACTTCATCTTTAGAAGTCTCAGGACTTGATGTTGACATAGTAAAGTTTATAGCAAGAGGGCAAAGATATCATACCATTTTTGACTTTCCTAATTGGGGTAAACATGTTCTCTCATACGGAGGTACCTTCGGTGTAGTTGAGTCAACCACAGATGAAGATGTGCCGATATTTGAGAGGCTATTTGCTGGGGGCTCTAATTCTATACGGGGTTTTAGCTTCAGGGGTGTGGGACCTGTCGACCCGGTATCAAGAGAACAAATCGGCGGCAAAGTATTAATAATTGGAACAGCGGAATACACCATGCCTGTTTACGGTGAAATGATCAGAAGTGCATTTTTTATAGATGCAGGAAAAGCCGATACCGATATAAATGATATAAACCTCAACAACCTGCGTGCCTCACTGGGCTTTGGTTTCAGGGTACGCGTGCCTTTTCTAGGAAATTCAGTTGTTGCGCTTGACTTTGGATTCCCATTTATAAAAAAAGATGAAGATGATGAACAAACTATAACATTTAATTTTGGCGGAAGTGGGCTTTAAAGAAACCCCTTTATTTCCTATTTCTATAAAAACCAGGAAAGGAATTTACTATCATGAAGAATTTATTTATCAAAACACCGATTATGTGCTTAGTATTTGTTTTGCTAGCAAGTCTCACCACCATTTATATGATTCCCGTGAATGCCGAAGCAGAAGGGTTTAAGATCGGCATAGTCGACATAAGTGGAGTATTTGAAAAGTATGAGAAAAGAAAAGACATGGATCAGCAACTAAAAGATATGGAAAAAGAATTTCAAAATGAAATAAACAAAAAAAGGAAAGAAATGATAGATCTGGATGAAGAGACACAGCTACTGGATTTAGGCAGTGAAACAAGAAGGAAAAATGAAGACATGTTGGAAAGAAAGAATGTAGAGCTTGAAGGTTATGCAAAATTTGCAGAAAGGCAGTTACTTAGAAGATATAAAGATTTCTTCGAGAAAATTTATGATGAAGTAGTAAAAAAAGTTGAAGGAATCGGGGAGAAAGAGAAATACGACCTCATTATCAAAAAGGAAGAACCGGAGTTAAAGAGTGGACAAATTTCTGACTTACAATTTAAGATAGGAATTAGAACTGTATTGTACCATTCAAAGGCAGTTGACATTACGGCAAGTATAATTGAACATTTAAATTCAGAATATTCCAAAGAAAAGAACAAGAAATAAGATTTGAACAACCAACAAAGAACAATCTCAAGGATAGTAGAGTATTCTGGGGTAGGGTTATTTACTGGTGAAGAAACTAAACTTCGTTTTAAGCCTTCTCCGGCAAATACCGGCATAAATTTCATACGCACTGACATTGCAAGCCATCCGAAGGTGCCGGCAAGCGTTGAAACACTCTCTGGCTCGAAGCGGCTGATATCATTAGAAAAGAACGGAGTAGGAGTAAAAAGTATAGAACATTTAATGGCTGCTTTAGCGGGGCTTGGTATCGATAATATCGAAATAGAAATTAATGGCAATGAAGTGCCGGCAGGGGACGGCAGTTCTCTTTTATTTACCCATCTGCTAAAAGGTGCAGGAACAAAACCTCTTGAAAAACCAAAAAATACTTTCTATCTACAGGAGGAATTAAAGGTAAGCGACGGTGACGCAAGCATAATAGCCTTACCATATAACAAGGGACTATCTCTTTCTTACATCCTTGATTTCAATGGATCATTTTTAAATAGGCAATGTTTTGAAATTGAAATGACAGAAAATAATTTTAGCACTCAAATAGCGCCTGCAAGGACATTTGGACTAAGCACTATTATTGAAGAATATAAGAAGCAAGGATGGGGAAGAGGAGTAACTGATGAAAACAGTCTTATCTTGCATGAGGATGGTACAATAACAAAACCCATATCTATGACCCCTGCTAAGTTGAGATTTCCAAATGAGTGCGTCAGGCATAAGATACTGGATATTATAGGCGATATTTATCTGACTAATCTTACATTGCATGCTCGTATAGTTGCAACTAAATCAGGACACTTTTTAAACACTTGTATGGCTGAAAAAATCTTCGAAAGTTCTAAAAAGCAAGTAAACAATTAGCCAAAGCACGCCGCATAAATCTATTACAAATCTAAATAAACACAGACAAATGAAAATACATTCAACCGCCATAATTCACCCAAAAGCCGAAATCGGTAAAAACGTTGAAATCGGACCATTGTCTGTAATAGATAAAAACGTGAGGATTGGCGATGGAAACATTATTAAAAATAATGTCACAATTACCGGCAATACCACTTTGGCCGGTAACAACGTGATATTCCCCAATGCCATAGTAGGTTCTGAGCCTCAAGATTTAAAGTATTACGGTGAACAGACAAAACTCATAATAGGAAGCAACAACGTTATTCGGGAATGCGTCACAATAAATACAGGGACAGAAGTGGGAGGAGGCGAAACACTTATCGGCAATAACAACCTTTTTATGTCATGTTCACATATAGCACATGATTGTATCATTGAAGACAATGTTCTTATCGCTAACGGTGTGCTTTTGGGGGGACACATAAAGATAGAAAGATATGCAAAGTTGATGGGGCTTGCAGGCATACACCCTTTTGTAACTATTGGTCAACATTCATATGTGGGAGGTCTCACAAGAATTGTCCAGGATGTGCCACCCTACATGATTGTAGAAGGCAATCCTGCCAAGGTGCGAAAGGTTAATACAATAGGATTAGAAAGAGCCGGTTTCTTACAAGACAGTATTAATGCCATAAAAGAAGCATTTAAACAACTATTTCGCACAAAAACATTGAACAGAAACCAGATACTTTCTGAGTTGGAAAGTCAGGAACACTTGAGACCAGAAGTAAAGGTACTAATAGATTTCTTTAGAAATGTTGATAAAGGAAAATTGGGTAGATACAGAGAGTCTTTAAGGTCAGCATTAACAAGCAATTCATAAGAGGCAAATGACTTTGGGAAAATTAAAGATTGCGGTTATAGGAGTAGGTCATCTCGGCAAAGAACATGCGCGAATCTATTCTGAGATACCGGAAGTAAACCTTGCCGGCATTGTGGACATTAACAAAGACACAGGTGAAGCAGTAGCACAGCGTTATAATACCAAATATTATAATTCATTCAAAGAAATCTTAAATAAAGTTAATGCAGCCAGCGTCGTTGTTCCTACCAGGTTTCATTATGAAATCACCAGAGAACTGCTTAAAAACGGTATTCACGTATTAGTAGAAAAACCTATGACGGGAACAGTATCCGAGGCAGAAGATTTAATAAAATTAAGTAAAGAGACCTCTACAATATTACAACCAGGTTACATAGAAAGATTTAATCCTGCTATAGAGGCAATCCAGAAACTTGATGTTTCCTTGAAATTCATAGAATGCCACAGATTAAGCCCATTTACGTTCCGTTCTGCCGACATAGGCGTAGTTTTAGACTTAATGATTCACGATATAGACATTATATTATATCTTTCCAAGTCTAAAGTAAAAAAGATAGATGCTGTTGGTGTGAGTGTAATATCCGATAAAGAAGATATTGCAAACGCACGCATCCAATTTGAAAATGGTTGTGTGGCTAATATCACGGCAAGCAGGGTTTCTTTTGAGCCGATGCGGAAGATTCGTTTATTTTCAGAAAACTCCTATATTTCACTTGATTATCATAAGCAGGAAGCTATCATTTATAAAAAGTCTCCTGAGTTAACCCCTAAATCTATTATTACTGAAAATACCGATGTCTCGACTATTAAAGACCTTAAGAACTTTGTTTTTGGAGATCTGCTAAAAATTGAACGAATAAAAATGAACAGCCAGGAACCATTGAGAAAAGAACTGGAATCATTTGTAAGTTGTGTAAATAATGGTAAACAACCTGTTGTTTCAGGTGAAGACGGGATTAAGGCTATAAAAGCTGCTACAATAATAAAAGAAGAAATTAATAAAAATTTAAGATTAGCGAATGTCAGTTGTTAACAAACCATCTGAAAAAAGGGTTTTATAATAATTATTCTTGACACATATGCCGTTTATTTGATATAAGGGAACTCTTTCGCTTTTGAAACAGAGTAAACAAAAAGGAGTAGAATTTGCCAATAGTAAGTCTTCAGGAATTAGTTGATGCTGGTTTCCATTTTGGACACAGAACCAGCCGGTGGAACCCTAAAATGAAACCTTTTATTTTAGGGAAACGCAATCTGATTCACATAATCAACTTAAAGGAAACCGTTAGAGGTTTGATTACAGCTTATAAGTATCTCACAAAGGTTTCCAGCAGTAAGAAAGGAATTCTCTTTGTAGGCACAAAATGGCAGGCAAAGGACGCTATTGTCGCTGAAGCAAAACGCTCTAATATGCATTACGTTTGCGAACGATGGCTCGGCGGAACATTAACAAACTTTGAAACAATTCGTAAGCGATTGAAAAGACTGGAAGAACTGGAAGAACTTGAAAATAATGGTTCAATTCATAATTATAGCAAGAAGATGATTTCTTCACTTACACGCGAGAGGAAAAAAATTACAAAAAACCTCGAAGGCATAAAGAATATGAATAAACTGCCTTCTGTTTTAGTTGTAGTAGACCCAAAGAAAGAACACATAGCAATGAAAGAAGCCATTAAAATGGGGATACCGACAATATGTCTGGCAGACTCAGATTGTGATCCAGACCTTATAGACATTTGTGTGCCCGGAAATGATGATGCTATCAGGGCAATAAGACTCTTCTTAAGTAAAGCGGCAGATGCCGTATTAGAGGGACAACCTTCAGTAAAGATAAAAGAAGACAACAAAGTCTTGCAAGAACAAGAAAGTGTGTAAATGTTTTATCTTATCCTCGCGAAATAACATCTTGTAACAGTTGATATCCCTCCTCAGGCAGGATCTTTATTATCAATAAAATCTAAGAGAAATATATATGGAGTTACTATACAATGGCAATTGACACATCAAACGTAAAGAAATTAAGAGAACAGACAGGTGCGGGTGTACTGGATTGCAAAAACGCACTCGAAAAATCAGATGGCGATTTTGAAAAAGCAGCAGAATCTTTAAGAAAAAAGGGTCTGGCCAAGGCAGCGAAAAAAGACTCGCGAGGCACCCCGGAGGGAAGAGTGGGTTCATACATTCATACAAACGGCAAAATAGGTGTTTTGATAGAGGTAAATTGTGAAACTGATTTTGTGGCCAGGAATGACGTATTCGCTGACCTGGTAAAAGATATCTGTATGCAAGTGGCAGCGACTGATCCAATGTCTACAAGCAGAGAAACTATTTCTCAGGAAACCATAGAAAAAGAGAAAAAGTCCTATAGTGAAGAATTTAAAGATAAGCCCGACAAGGTAAGGGACAAAATCATTGAAGGGAAGATGGAAAACTTTTATAAAGAAAACTGCCTTTTGGATCAGCCTTTCATAAAAGACAACGATCAGACAGTAGGCGATTTATTAAAAAACGCAATTGCAAAACTGGGTGAAAACATCAAGATTAACCGTTTTGCAAGATTCGCTATTGGAGAATAGTACTATTGCAATCAAAAAACATAAACGAGTTCTTTTAAAAATTAGCGGCGAGGGATTCTGCTCAGAGAAATCATCAGTTATAGATAATTCAAGGTGCAACCTTATGGCAAGAGAAATCAGCAGTGCAAGAAAAGCTGGGGTTGAGATTGCCATAATCGTGGGTGGCGGCAATATAATAAGAGGAGCGGAATTAAGTAAATCAGGCGTAGATCGTGCCAGGGCTGATCAATTAGGCATGATTGCTACAAACATCAATGCAATCATCCTTCAGGATTCACTTAAAAAACTGAAAATACCAACAAGTGTTTTAAGTGCAATACAAATACAGAACATCGTAGAACCCTATACAATACAAAAATGCCTGAGCTTTCTGGAAAATGGTTATATTGTTATTATTGCAGGCGGGACAGGAAATCCTTATTTTACAACTGATACCGCCGCTGCACTAAGGGCTATAGAAATAGGCGCTGATGTCTTTCTCAAAGGAACAAAGGTTGATGGCGTGTATTCTGACGATCCGCTAACCAATCCGGGAGCAAAGAAGTACATTAAATTAGAATATATGGACGTACTGACAAAAAATCTCGGTGTGATGGATTCAACTGCAATATCTCTTAGCATGGAAAATAAACTCCCAATTATTGTGTTCAATCTCATGAAGAAAGGCAATATAAAGAAAGCTATAGTAGGTAATAAAATCGGCACAAACATAGGAAACTGCAAATGACATCAACAGAAATACAGACTGAAACAAAGAAGAAGATGGAAAAAACTCTTGAAATATTGAAAGAAGAATTTAAGAGTATAAGAACGGGCAGGGCTACGCCTGGCCTTGTTGAGAATATTAAAGTCAGTTGTTATGGTACTCTGACGCCAATAAAGCAACTTGCAAACATAGCAGCTCCGGAGTCTCAATTAATCATCATAAGCCCTTACGACCCTTCCATTCTTAAGGACATAGAAAAAGCCATTCAACAATCAGAACTGGGATTAATAACAAATAGTGATGGAAAGGTCATTCGCATTCCCATACCACCATTGAGTGGCGATAGAAGAGAAAGAATAGTTGCACAAATAAGAGAAATGACAGAAGAGACTAAGATATCTATCAGGAACATAAGACGCGAAGCAAATAAACATATTGATAAAGAAGAAAAAGATTCCATATTAACTGAGGATGAGGCAAAAAAAGTAAAAGATCAAATACAGAAATTTACACACGAGAACGAAGCAAAATTAAATGAACTTCTACGCCAGAAATCAGAAGAGCTTTTAAAAATATAAATCAAATGGGGGCATAGCTCAGCTGGTAGAGCACCGCCCTTTTAAGGCGATTGTCGAAGGTTCGAGTCCTTCTGCCCTCACTTAGTATAGTGATAGTAAATTCCGGCCCCATCGTCTAGCCTGGTCTAGGACACCGGGTTTTCATCCCGGCAACAGGGGTTCAAATCCCCTTGGGGTCAAGTATTGAAAAGGCTTGTACTTACAACTTAAGTACAAGCCTTTTTTGCTTTCAGGACAATTGACAAACAGGAAGAAATAAGGTATGACAGAAAAAAATGAGAACTTACAATGAGACATTAAAACGGACACAACCAACTTTACTATGACGGATGCCCGAAAATCAGGTTTTCGAAAACATTATGACAGACAAAAAACAGAGGAAAAGAAATATATGTATTACTTGCTATAATCAGCATGGTTGTTTGACGGAAGATCCCTTGTGCCTGCTTATGAAACGTGAAGAAGCAGAAAGGTCTCTTTCCGGAAAAATACTTATGGGGAAAAGAGGCTTGCTCATGGATTGTCAATCATGCTCTCATTTCAGATTATGCTGGAACGAAGATGCTTACAAGAGAGCTATTAATAATGTTCGGAAACCAAAATGTAACTAAATGGAGAGTAAATAATGAGAAGAAATCTTGTCACAGGTACGTTAGTCGCAATCTTGATGTTATGCTGCTTTATAGCAAAAGCCACAGATTGGGAAACAGATTTTAAGAAAGCGTCATCAACCGCCAGGACTTCCGGCAAATACATACTGCTTGATTTCAGTGGATCAGACTGGTGCGGATGGTGCATAAAACTGGAAAAGGAAGTATTCTCACAAGATGCCTTCAAGGATTTTGCGAAGGAGAAACTTGTATGTGTGTTAGTGGATTTTCCCCGGAGTATAGAGCAGACCAGGGAGCAGAAACAGCAAAACTGGAATTTGGCAACGAAATACGGAATTAAAGGCTACCCAACTATTATTATTCTCAGTCCTGATGGGGAACCAGTTGGCGAGACAGGATACCTGCAAGGCGGGCCCGGGAAATATGCACAACACCTGAATGAAATCATCGAAAGGCATAAGGCAAAACGATAAGAGAAATATTTATAAGAATCCATTAATAATATTGCCATCCGGTTAAGATACGGGCTGTTCTTCAGATTCTATAATATTATGTTCCTCCTCTTCTTTTTTCTTATATGCTCTGTATGTAAAATAGATGTATCCAATAGTTATGGTACTGATTACGGATGCAATTATTTTAAGTTTAATTTCTACATCATATATAGGGGCAAATGCCTCTGCTTCATCAATCTCAACCAGGAGAGCCCAGTTAATAAAATTGAGATTAAGGGGAGTATATGCGCTTAACACGGAAACACCTCTATAATCTTTAATAATCTTTGTTCCAACATATCCATCAAACGCCTCTCTGGTTGCCTCAGTATCCACCTCTTGTTTTAGTATAGTAGGTTTTGTAGAAAACCTTGAATTCGATCTCATAAGACCGTCTTCACCAACTAAGTACTCTTCGCCGGTTTTGCCCATGCCAGCCCTTTGTGTCAATATGGTGTCCAGATGAGCGAACGGGAGTTCTATCACTATTACGCCCATTAAACTTTCAGATTCGAAGACGGGAGCTGCAAAGTAAGTCGTATAATCATTTACCTTGTCGTTCCAGCTATAGTCCCCGAAACTTACATCTTTCAAAGCTTGTTTAAACATAAGGGCAATTCTGTGCTCTTTAAATTTTCCCACAAACAAATCTGTCCCGCTAAAGTCCTCACTCAGCGCTGAATATATTACAGATCCATCCTTATCAATAAAGAATATGTTTGAGTAGCCATAGTCAGCTATGTAATATTCCATTAATGGCTGATAGATACTCTTTATTTCCAGAAATTGGGGATTATCAAGGCCATAAGCATTAAAAGCGCCGGATAATCTGGTAAAACCCTTGGCAATTACCGGATTTCTCGAGAGAACATCGATATCACCATATCTATTGTTAAAATAATTCCAAATCTCGTGCTTCTGGAGGTCCCTGGCAGTAATCAGATGATTGAATATCTCTTTTTTTATCGCCGACTTAAAAGACCTGTAACTTAAGAACGGTACAATCAGAAAAAAAGTTAAGAGTGCGATCACAATTGCTAGTGTTGTTTTCTTTGCCATAAAACCTGTAAAATTTAATTAATTATAAAGATAATGTTTCCTTCCGGATGGTGCTGACTGATTTTGGCTACCACGATCGGCGCCCGATTCGTTGATCGATAGGTATGTGGATGAATATGGATACTGACAAGAAAACAAATAGTATATATTTTTAACAGAATGTCAAGGTTTTGTTTACAATCTTTTTATTACGCACCCTTGATTTTCTGCACGATTCATGATATTTTCGTTACCTGTATGTACATCTGGAACTGGAAGATTTGAAAACCGTATATTGTCAACATGTATATAAGTAATTCTATAATAAAATGGAAAGGAGACGCCTTAAATGAATAAAGCAGGATTTAATAAAATATTACTACTCTTCATTGCACTGTGCCCCGGCCTCTTTATGGGAACACGGAGCGCCGTTGCCGACTCTGTCAGGGCTGACGTTAACGCAACTTATGTGCCCGGATTCATCAGATACTGTTTTCAGATAACCAATGACGACCAGAACGAACCCGATCCAGAGTATCACACCGAACACGTTGCATCAGTAACTATAAAATTTATCTCTAAGGATGCAACAGCGGCAGACCATAGATTCAGGAACAATGTTACCGGGCCAAAACTCTGGGACTCCAAAGTTACTATACATGACAAAGACCAACAGGTTGTCTGGACGTATGGCGGATACTTTGGCGCAGGCAGTAAAACTAAATTTACAGTTGACAAGCCGGACGAAACAATCCAGCCGGGCAATCGTTCCAGTATCTTCAGTTTTATAGTTAATGGAGAAATCACTGTAACAGAGATTGAAACCGGCTATCAGGAATCACCGGGTTTTTTTAGAAGCCATTGCAAAATATCTAATCCATTCGGAGAAGGGTTATTAACCAATGACAATGATAAGGATTTCCTGAGAGACAAGGACGGCGATGGTATTGCAGACATTTTTGACGACAATCCGGACAGTACTGAATGACACAGAATTCCTGACATTATCAGGAACGAAAACAGAAGCATAAGATAAGAAATTATTGGTTTTATCCACATATATGAAAAACCCTCCTGTCCCCGTCCGCCAGCCCGACCCGTCCCCGCCAGAACGGATTTGTCGGGCTGGCGAACGGATTCATCCGGGCGGGCAATCATTCTGGCGGGTACTGGCACGGGTGGACGACGCGACTTTTGGCGGGGTTCCATAACTATTCATCTGCCTTGTTATTCTATGTTTGCGCCGACAACAGCGGCCATCTGCATCATGTTGATCGTCTGGCCTTCTTTCAGCTTTGTAAGGTCAGTGACCTTGCCTGATTTGCTTTTGGATTTTGTGTTTTTGAAGATCGGGAGCAATTTAGCATCAGCCACAATGAACTTGCCTGCGTTCTCAGGCTTTCCATTTTCAGTCTTTG
>Ga0155342_1063_pt4 | contig 14281 bp, 14 predicted proteins | sample RifCSPhighO2_02_FD_106310 | JGI IMG/M metagenome (GOLD analysis project Ga0155342, IMG submission 106310) | Planctomycetes bacterium RIFCSPHIGHO2_02_FULL_40_12 | reverse complement strand
GCCACCAGTACGATAAGCGATTCAACTGAATTTGGAATCAGGATTAAGAGTCTGAACAATGACAAATCCGTTCAAAAGATAATGAATGACATACAAGGTGTAATTGATGAGAAGTTATTCAGCAAAATTAACCATAGCAGCCCTTCAAACTATCAGTTAACCTTGAATGAACCTGTAGATGAACTTGTCATCCAGGATTATCTGAAAGAGGCTGGTTATGGACAAGACAGCATTTTTTCTGTATATCCTATTGGAAAATCAGGCAAAAGATATTCAATTAGTATTTCCGGACTGACACAGGAAAAATCAAGAGTGGAAACAATAAACGACGTAACCACTCTCTTCACAGGTCTTTTTGAAATTTCATCAGTAAAACAGCAATATGGTGATATAAAAGATGAACTTCCTTCTATTACAGACGATCCGAGGAGTACACAATACAGAGCAGTCTCTACTATGAATATAGATCTTAAAAACCCCGTTGATCCCAACATCCTGGAAATAGTACTGAAGAACGAAGGTTACAAAGACATTGTAGTGTCGGCAAGAGAAACGTCAAGAGGAAAGGCTGCTTTCAAAGAATTACAAGTTGCAGGACCAAGAGATGTGCTGGAAACTATAAAACTAATGGGAGTTGCCTTAAACATACCTCCAATTAAGATAGTCGACACTTCATCAATTCAAATTGAGCTAAAAGATAACATTGATGAAGATTCTTTAAGAAAGATGTTTTCAGGCTCAAAACAATTAAGAAATTCAGTTGGTGAAATAACCGGAGTGGATATAACGTCCAGAGATTACATGATAGGCATGAAAGCATTAAATGCATCAAAGATACAGGAAAAGATACGTGAAGATATTTTTATGACCTTCAAAGACAAGATTTACACAGAAAATTCAGATGCAGAGATGTCTAAACCCGATCCATTTAAAAGGGTGGTCAGCATAGGTTCAACAGTGGCCTCTGAATTGAAGAGCAGAGCGGCCCTTGCCCTGTTTTTTGCTTGCCTTACGATAATTATTTATATATGGTTTCGATTTGGCGAGCTGAAATTTGGAGTAGCTGCGGTGTTAGCTCTTGTCCATGACGTTTTGATTACGGTTGGGGCAGTTGCAATCGCTGATCACTATGGAAATATATTTGGTGATGTAAAATTAAACCTGCCGATGATCGCAGCCTTCCTGACACTGATCGGTTATTCATTAAATGACACAATTATAGTATTTGACCGTATCAGAGAAAACCTCGCCGGCAAGAACAGGACAATTACAAAGGAATTACTCGACATCAGTATTAACCAAACCCTGAACAGAACCGTCCTCACATCTCTGACTACATTTGGTGTGGTATTAGCCCTTTATTTAGTTGGAGGTACTGCGATACATGGGTTTGCATTTGTCATGATGGTCGGAGTTGTGGTAGGAACGTACTCTTCTATTTTTATTGCCTGTCCAATCCTGCTTGACTGGGAATTCGTTAAAAAGGTCTTCAGGGTAACTATTATTTGTATATTCTTTCCAATCTGGATTGCATATAAACTTTTACATAAAACACCAACAACGCCAAAAAGAAATCCCTTAAAGCCGTCTAGGGCATAAATCAACCATTTTCATAAAGAAAGGAAAAAACTATGAGAAGAGATACACAAATCGGAATAATACTCGGCGTAGTAATACTCGTAGTTATCGGAGTGTTTCTTAGCACAAGGACCACTGACAAAAAAACAGAAATACCAGATTTAATTTTGTCAGAAGAGGGTACCGCAGAATCAGAAATTGAAGAAATTGATATAAACGAACTTATCAAAGAGAAAAGAACAACAACAGCAAAAGAAACTACACTTGTAGAGAAACATTCAAAAGAAACCCCCATTAAATCCTCTAAAGACGATACTTCATTAGAAGGCAAATGGGAAGGAATTGAAACTGCCTCTATCGAACCTGAAGTGACATTTTCAGAAATACCTGTTGCAGAAGATATAACAGAGATAACGGAGAAAACAGAAGTAGCACAGCAAATCCCATCCGATGATGGAAAAACAACGACTGAGCAAAAACCTGAAACATTATCTGTTGGTATCTCAGGCAAGATTATTCACAAAGTACGACCGAATGATAACCTATTAAATATATCGAGGAAGTATTACGGTGACGAAAGAAACTGGACTAAGATATATGTGGCAAACAAGGGCAATTTGAAAGATCCGGATACCCTTTACATTGGACAAGAATTATTGATACCAGAAATAACGAATGAGAAGAAAAAACCTTTGGGCTCTGAAGTCCCGCTTGAGAAAAAACCAAAAAAAGGAACGGCCATAAACTCCGGGACACACATAGTAGTATCAGGAGACACACTTTATAGTCTTGCAAGAAAATATTACGATGACTCTACAATGTGGGACATTATTTATGATGCCAATGAAGAAACAATAGATGATAAAAGGATATTAAAGACAGGCCAAATTCTTATTATTCCAAAATTGCTAGTACCTTAAAGATATGGCAGTAAACTGCACTTATAAGAACATAGCTCCGCAAATATATTAATAGGAAATGGTGGATGAGGCTTGCCATTTGAGCTCATTTTTAAGGTACTTTTGAAATTTCTAAGATATATGTGGATGTATTAGCCACGAAAGGACACAATATGAAGTCTTTTTCCCAAAACATTATATTATTTTCATCTAAACAGTTTGCCAACCTGGCCGTTTTTTTCATAACTCTCGGCATCTGTATTAATTCGATAACAGCACAGATAAATGAGAATCAGTCCCCCATGTTTATGCACGATCTTAAACATACAGGTCGTAGCTCATACCAAGAGACAAACTCAAACGGAATAAAGTGGAACTTTCTAACGGGTGGTGAAATCTGGTCATCTCCCGTAATAGGCCCTGATAATACTATTTATGTTTCCAGCACTGATGGCAATATCTTTGCGCTGAATTCAGATGGAACAGAGAAGTGGCATCACAAAACAGGAGACGAGTTATACAGCACTCCTGCCATAGGCGCTGATGGTACAATATATGTGGGAGGAAAGAACAAGAAACTTTTAGCTCTTAAACCTGATGGCAATATTAAGTGGGTATACTTTGTCGGTTCGGACGTATATTCTTCCCCTGCAATTAATGGAGATGGAACAATATATATAGGAGCATGGGACGGAAACCTTTATGCTATTAATCCCAATGGCACAAAGAAATGGTCTTACAGAACCGCTACTAACATACTTTCCTCATCACCGGCTATAGGAGATGGCGGAATAGTGTATTTCGGTTCACAGGATGGGCGACTTTACGCAGTAAGCCATGAAGGCAGAATCATATGGAGTTTTGCAACCAATGCCACAATAGATTCTTCTCCATCAATTGGTGAAAACGGTATTGTCTACTTTGGATCACACAATGGAACATTATATGCTCTTGACTCTAATAGCAAGGGCGAACTAATCTGGAAATATAATATTGGTTCGAGAATAGACGCTACTCCCGCCATAAGCTCTGATGGGACTATTTATGTCGGTGCGAAAGATGGCAAACTTTATGCTATTAATTCCAACGGAACATTGAAATGGTCTTACGACACAGGTGATACCATTACATCATCTGCCGTTATAAGCTCTGATGGAACGATTTTTGTTGGCTCATGGAATGGGAATTTGTATGCTATAAAACCAGATGGGGCTTTGAAATGGAAACATGTTTTATCACGTTTCCCAATCCTCTCTTCACCAGCTATCGACTCACAAGGTACCGTATATGTAGGAAGCACAGACTGGAATGTCTACGCATTTGGTAAGTGATTGAATAAGGAGTAAAGAAATGGGGCATGTTTTTACTGAAATCAAGCTGAGTAATCCCGGCCAGCCGGATTTGAGCGCTATACTGGTGAAAGCGCTTGTGGACACAGGCGCACTTATGCTTTGTATACCAGAACACGTGGCTATTCAACTTAAGCTTGAGACGGAATCTGAGAGAGAGGTTTCAGTTGCTGATGGACGTAAGATGAATGTGCCTTATGTTGGGCCAATCCGTGTAAGTTTCGGAAACCGCTTTTGCTTTGTGGGTGCGCTTGTTCTTGGCGATGAAGTACTTTTAGGAGCGGTTCCCATGGAAGACATGGATTTGGTAATATCGCCAGGCAGTCGAGAAGTTACTGTAGATCCTGCAAGCCCTAATATCCCGCATGCGCGTGTCAAACCGCAATGGTACATTCAAAAATAACTAGTGATTATGTGGTATCTGCAATTTTTTTCAACCCTGAAATAGTCTCTTCAATTTCTTCCATAGTATTAAAATAACCCGGGCTCAACCTTATCGTCCCTTCCGGAAACGTTCCAATTCTCTGATGTGTATAAGGAGCACAATGCAAGCCAGGCCTTACGGCTATATTAAATGTGTTATCCAGAATAGCGCCGACCTCACAGGGCTTTAATCCTTTTATGTTTATGGATACAATTCCCACCTTCCTGTCTTCATCAACATTACCATATATCTCAAACCTGTCGTCGCTCTCCAATGCACTTACCAATCTCACTGCAAGTTTACGTTCGTGTTGTCTGATTGTTTCTATACCTTCTTTAATACAAAACTCTATACCCGTTTTCAGACCAACTATCCCAACTGAATTAGGAGTTCCGCTCTCTAACTTGAATGGAAGTGTATCTGGTTGTGAGATTGACTCAGGTTCAAACCCTGTGCCGCCTTCTCTCCACGCACGTAATTTCACGTTTTTCCCAACGTACAATCCCCCACTACCAGGCGGGCCAAAAGGCCCCTTATGTCCCGTAAATGCCAGCATATCTATATGATGTTCATCCACATCAATATCACACACACCCACAGTCTGGGCAGCATCAACCATAAATACAATGTCTCTTTCACTAGCCACCTCCCCTATTTCCCTGATCGGCTGTATAGTTCCCAGCACATTAGAGGCATAGGTACAGACTATTAATTTTGTATTTGATCTGATAACCTTCCCTATGTCATCAGGACTGATAAATCCGTCATCTGAATTCTCCACCCTCGTTACGGTGATTACTCCCTGCCTTTCCAAACCGGCTAAAGGCCTTGAAACAGAGTTGTGTTCAAGTCTGCTGGTTATTACGTGATCGCCTTTGCACAATAACCCCTTTATACCCATATTAAGTGCGTCTGTGGCATTGAAGGTAAATACCAATCTCTCAGGACACTTTATGCCGAGAAACCCTGCCACAGCAAACCTTGCCTTCTCGATCTCCTGCTCTGCTTCAACCGACATACGGTGACCGGCGCGTCCCGGGTTAGCGCCCTTCTCTCTCAAGAATTTATCCATCGCTTCATAAACACACTCCGGCTTTGGAAACGTAGTAGCTGCGTTGTCTAAATATATCATAACAATTTACATACCAAGATATTTTGAATATAAACCCTTCGCTGTACTAAAATCACCAGTTCCGGTAATAATGGCCCTTCCATCAGGAAAAACCGTAAACTCATGATCCTTGACTTTAAATTTTAACATAAATGCATTACTTCTTACATCCGCTATAGACGCCAGCCTCTTTGCTAATTGCTCTAAATCTATGCCGCTAATATTTCGACACATTACCTGTACGGCATTCTTACCGCAAAGGAGTGTGGTCATTACCCCATCTTTAGCCTCAAGATAGCTGTACTTGTGTAATTTACATGTTGGACAATTATTTAAATCTTTCAAGTCTGCAATGTCTATTTGTTTGAATCTTGTATCCCACACATCAATCTCAATCAGCATTTTATTTATTGATTCGTAATCTTCTGCCAGAATCTTGATTGCCTCAGTTACCTGAATCGATGCTATAATGCCTGCGATTGGTCCGATAACGCCGGCAGTATCACAGGTTGGAAATGAACCCATTTGAGGCATAGTCTCAAAAACACACCTGAGGCAAGGAGTCTTAGAAGGTATAATATTCATTACCAACCCCCTGCTCCCTATGCATGCTCCATATATCCAGGGAATATTATTCTTTACACAAGAATCATTAATTAAAAACCTCGTCTCAAAATTGTCGGTGCCATCAAGAATTATATCAGCATCTTTAGTTAGTTTTTCTATATTAGCGTAGTTGACATCAGTAACAATTCCCTCTATATTTATTTTAGTATTAACCCTCCGGAGTTTTCTCTGAACTGCTACAGCTTTGGGAAGACCTTCTGCAATATCATTTTCATCAAAAAGTATTTGTCTTTGCAAATTACCCTCTTCAATGAAGTCTCTGTCTATAATCCTTATGTGTCCAATACCTGCCCTTGTGAGATAACTGGACGAAACAGTTCCAAGCGCCCCACAGCCAATTACGACAGCATAGCTGTCCATTAATAACTTTTGACGTTCCTCGCCTATATGTTGGAATAATATCTGGCGTGAATATCTTTCAAGTGATCGCATCTTTATCTATTGTGAAATCTAAGATATGAAAAGGAATGCAAAGCCAAAGAATCATCAGTATGAATGAAATAAAGAATACTTCTGTAATATATAGATAAAAAAAGCTTGCAGATCAAACAACTGCAAGCTTTTCGTAAAACGCAGATCAAAAGAAATAGTTTCCAGATTTGCCGGTTATTATGATAATTCAAAGGCGTTTAAACACTCTGAATCTCCGGTCGCAATAGCCTTTTCTCTTGTATGCTTTATCTTCGCATTAGTTCCTTCGCCGAATCCTGAAATCCATGAATTTACCATATCGCACATGGTCTCAAATGATGCGCCTGCATCTTTCCAGTACTGTTCATGAACACATTCGGTATGATCCCATGTGGTGCGGTCAGCGGACTCACTCTGCGCCTGGGCACCCCTGTCACAGGGCATCCCGTCGCACAAATAAGATTTAATAAGCTCAAATGCCTTTTCGGCAGTACAATCACCACTAACTCCTTTTTCAACAAGCGCTCTTTTACCACATTCCACACCGTTATCATGAGCAGCTTTTATTACCAGCTCCTTCGCTTCATCACCATATTTCTCACAAAAAGCAGCAATTGTAGCAGCTTCCCGGGTTTCAGCCTTTATGATCAGGTCTTGTATACCCTGGTGTATTGGCACGTTTTCAAGTAATTCCTCAAGTGGTGTATCCGGGTTTGAGAGCGGATGTTTATCGTAAACAGAGTTCAAAACTTCATCAGCCTCCCGGCCATATTTTTCCTTCAATGCATCAGCAATACTCGCCTCTCTTGCTTCTGTAGCTTTTATCTTGTTGTACATCCAATGATGCACGGGTCCTAGAACCAGACTCATTATTAACCACTCCTAAATTAATGTTAAAAATAATGTGTTAAACGGCTTCAACTTCCAGAATCTCGGGAACGTCTTCCTTAACCCTGACCTCTATTCCCTGTTTGAGCGTCATAAGGGCGCTCGGACAGGTGCCACAGGCGCCTTGCAATCTAACCTTAACTATGCCGTTTTCTACGTCAACAAGTTCAACGTTTCCACCGTCCGCCATCAAGGCAGGCCTGATAGTATCCAAGGATTTTTCCACTCTTTCTTTCAAGTCTTCTGACATTGTCTGCACTCCTTTTCTTAATATTAAACAAGAAATATAGTTTCTAATTAAAATTAAAGGAGGTAATTCCTGATTAATCGGAGAAACCCCATATAATTTGTTTACTTGCCTTCGTTAGCTTTATTTTGAATCGCCTCATTCAGTTCTTCGATAATCTTGTCAGGTGTAGTATTATGCATCATAGCGCCAAAAGCTATGTCTTCCGTCTTCGAACCTGGACAAGTAAAACAACCGGAACCAAAATATTTCTTGAAAACCGGTTCTGTTTCAGGATGCTTCTTAAAAACCTCTCCAATAGTTGACTTCTTTGTAATCGTAATTGGCTCATCACTCATAAATTTTTACCTCAATGTTTTAGGTTAATCTTCCTTTGGCTTTCTTATGCTCATAAGCATGTTAGTAACAAACATAAATATTCCTATTGCATTCAATACCGCAAATGCCTGCTCCGGTATCTTGCTACCTCCGTATCTGCTGATTCCCCACGTGCTTACGAAACCAATTAAAGCCACATTTGCCACCCAGAAATGAATGATGGCCAGCTTTGGAAAGGCTACAGGGTTTCCATTAAATCTTGGTAGTATATGATATCCTACTCCGTAAATCATCATAGACATCCATCCCAGCAACATTAAATGGGTATGTGCATGATACAACTGATTGCGGTGAATATTACTAAACATGAAAAAAGCTCCTATAGTTGCGGCAATTGCAAAATATATTACGCTCATTCGTATGAAATTCTTCGCTACCGGATCCAAATTATACTCCTTCCTTCTAAATATTATGTAAATCTAAAACCAGAAATTATCTCAAATCCTGACTTTTGTCAATAAAAAAATGATGTCCAAAAGAGTGGCGCTTTTTTTGTTTGATTAATTGTTTTTTTTGTATAAACTAACTTGTCTAAATCTTTTATCTGAATTGAGAATTTTATTCAAGCATCCATCAGTCATAAGCATAAGATGGACGGGTATTCACGTATAAAAACAGAAAATACATCACTCAATTCGGGTTTCACTTAATGCCGGATAATTATGATAACCATACTAAGTCCGATTCAATATATTTTTATAGTAGCAGTCGTATTATACATCCTGGATTCAATTTGGGAGGTCGGCTCTATATTCCGTCCCCAAAAATTCAGTAAAAGGCTGGCCGATTACTTTATCCTTGCCGGTTTATCATTTCACTGCGCATTCTTAATAGTTGTAAGTATAAAATCAGGTACGCTGCCGATATCTACCCTGTTTGAGTCATCTACATTCTACCTCTCTCTGATTGTCTTACTCTCTGTGATACTCAAATTTCTATACAGGCTGCAATCACTCACTCCATTTGTAATGCCAATAGTTACTGGATTTTCGATTGCCTCAGTCGCACTCGTAAGAAACGACCTGGCCATGACTTATAATTTAAAGACATTCTGGCTCTTTGCCCACATAATTCCGATATTCCTGGGCTATGCCTCTTTTACTGTCTCTTTTATTTTCAGTATAATGTACCTGACACAAGAAAGGCAATTAAAGAAGAAGGCTTTCGGCCCACTTTTCGAAAGTTTACCTTCTCTTGAAACCCTGGATACGCTAATGTGGAAGACTATCACGTTTGGTTTTCCTCTCCTGACGATTGGTCTTGTTGCAGGGACTGTATGGGCAAAGACATCCAACATTTTAGGCTTACTCTGGTACCTTGACCCGAAAGTATTATTAGGCTCTCTCACATGGCTTATTTATGCCGCAATCTTACACTTGAGACTGGGAGCCTCATTTCATGGAACAAAGGTAGCTATAGTTACCATAGTAGGCTTCGCTATCGTATTACTTACATTTATCGGCCCCTTCTTAATGGGGCATAAACATGGTTATGAAAAGAGATCGGTAACACTTGAACAAAATGTATCGCCGGATGACGTCAGAATAACAAAAGTTAAATCTTAGAAACAAATAATCTCAAAAAAAAATTAATAGGACACGGATTTTACAGATATGCACAGATAAAAACTTTTTTTGTCTCAGGTTTCCTTAAATTCTTATAATCTGCGTTTATCTGCGTCCAAAATGGAAATTACTATACTATGAACTTACATACTGTTGGTCTTAATCATGACTCTGCCCCTGTCGAAATAAGGGAAAAGCTTGCGTTCAGCGCTTCTGCAGTGCCGATCGCACTGTCATCCTTTACACAGTCTTTCCCTTCGTCAGAAACAGTTATACTATCAACCTGTAATCGTGTTGAAATATATGCCACATCACCTGATAATTCTCTGAATAAGGAATCTCTGCTGGATTTCTTTTCTGCATTTCATGACTTGCCAAAGGAGAAGTTTTCTGGCCATATGTATCACTATCAGGATATTAATGCCGTAAGGCACTTGTTCTTTGTTGCCTCCAGCCTCGATTCTCTGGTCAGGGGTGAAACCCAGATCCTCTCACAGGTAAAAGAAGCGTATATGACGGCGGCTTCCGCAGAAACAACAGGCAGTATTCTTAATCAGCTCTTCCAGCGTTCCCTGAACGTTGCCAAGGACGTGCATACAAGAACAAACATCGGCAAAGGCAAGGTATCGGTAAGTTCGGTAGCCGTTGATCTTGCCATCAAGATATTTAAAGATTTCTCTGACAAGACGATATTTATTATTGGCGCCGGAGAGATGTGTGAGCTCGTATTAAAACATCTGGTAGAGCGCGGTGCTAATACTGCAATAGTCGCAAACAGAAACTACGACAAGGCAAAGTCCCTTGCTGAAGAATATAACGGGAAGGCCATAAATTACGAAAATCTTGAAGATTATCTCCCGCAGGCAGACATAATCATCAGTTCAACTGCCGCTCCTCATTACGTAATCCACACAGAGCACATAAAGAATGCCATAAAGATACGCAGGGGTAACCCCATGCTGCTTATAGACATTGCCGTACCCAGGGATATAAACCCGGAAATAGCTAAGATTGACAATGTTTACCTCTATAATATTGACGACCTTCAGACAGTAGCAAATAGCAACATAGACGATCGGGAGAAAGAACTTGGCAAATGTCAGAAAATCATTGAAAAAGAGGTAGAAAAATTCATGGCCTGGTTTGAAGAACTGAAGATTGGCCCTGCCATTTCTCAATTAAGAAACCACTTCCATGAAATAGGCGAGCAGGAACTTGAAAGACTGCGTCCAAAACTCGGAGAGATTGCACATGAAGAGTGGGAACACATAGTCTATTCAATGCAGCGGACACTCAACAAAATTCTCCACAAAGCCGCCAAGGTAGGAAAAGAAAAAGCTAAAAACGGCGGAGGCTACCAATACGTAGAAACCATAAAACACCTCTTCGGCATCCACCACAAAGACGATTCTAAAAAATAACTATTAGGCGATTTATGCCCGAACGGTACCTGCCCGAAAGACATTGTCAGGCGGGCGTTCGGATGTAAAAATATGTCATCCCACAAAAGTGGGAATCTGGGGCAGCCGCAACCGTTCGGCTGAGCTCACGCCGATGCCTTGAGGTTGCGAAACTTATACAAAACATAATCGTTCAAAATAGAAGTCTCAATAAATCTGCTCTACCGATTCAGGCTAGCCAGCCCGATACGTCTTACCGGCGGGCAGCCTGAATCGAAATCTTTAATTCAATCAGCAATCCTAATTTACAATAAGGTTAATGTGGTCAAAACAAAATGCAACAACCAAAGACCCCATTTCTCCCGGTTTTTCCAGAAATTTCTCTTGAAAATTACTTTAAAAGTAATATAAACCATGACTATACTATTGGAAATATACAACTACCGTATATTTCCAATAGTATAGTAGCTGTATATTTAACTGTTGGATCAGGAAAATAAGCAGCGATAAATCTTACCGACTATGCCTTTACCATAGAAAATGATATGATAATAGAACCTATGCATACACTTGACCACGTTCGTAAATCATTCAACGGTGCGACAAGTAGAGTTGCTCGTTCTGAGATCGGTCAGTTTTTGACACCTGTCGCCATAGCTCAGTTCATGTCTTCTATGTTTGAAAGCGGACCTCAACAGGTGAGGATTTTGGACCCGGGTGCAGGGGCGGGTGTGCTTTTTACTATGTGTGTGGAAACCCTGATTTCGCAAGAAAATCGCCCCCTTTCCATAAAGGTTGTTGCCTACGAAACAGATGACGCAATTCTGCCTTACCTGAAAGAGACCATGAAGCGATGTCAGTCGCTCTGCACATCGGGCGGTATCGCGTTTCAAGGAATCGTAAGGATTGAGGATTTTGTCTCATCTGCCATTGTAGAAACAAGAGAGTCTCTTTTTGCCGTTCCTCACGAGCGATTCACCCATGCTATTCTCAACCCCCCCTATATGAAGATCAATAGCCAGACTGCCATGAGCAGAAAGCTCTATTCTTCCAACATTGAGGTGGCAAATCTGTATGCGGTTTTCGTTTGGCTGTCTATGCTGCTGCTGGAAACGGGCGGGCAAATGGTGGCGATAACACCTCGCAGCTTTTGCAATGGCCCTTATTTTAGAAAGTTTCGCTGTGCATTCTTACGCACTATGAGCCTCAAACGGATTCACATATTCGAATCACGCAAGAAGGCGTTTGGTGACGACAACGTGTTGCAGGAGAATATCATCTATAATGCCGTCCGGGGGCTTCAGAAACCTAAGACCATCACAATTTCCACGTCCGAGGACCTTGATTTCGACAAAGCACGCACCCTGTCCATCCCATACAGCCGGGTTGTTCACCCCTGTGATCGAGATATGTTTATTCATCTGGGCATCAATGATGCTGATGCTAGTCCGGCGGAGCGAATAAAATGCTTTACATCATCTCTCAACAAACTGGGTCTGAGTGTCTCTACGGGACGGGTTGTCGACTTCAGAGCACGGGAGCACCTTAGACAGACACCCGATCAAGAAACAGTCCCACTAATCTATCCGTGCCATTTCCTGAACGGTTTCGTCAAATGGCCTGTTGAATTAGGAAAGAAACCCAATGCCATCGCGTCATCGTCCAAGACGTCCGATCTTCTTGTCGAAGCGGGATTCTACGTTCTCACAAAAAGGTTTTCGTCCAAGGAACAACTGCGGCGAGTCATGGCAGCAATATATGACCCCACAAGGATCGATGCACGCCTCGTGGGCTTCGAAAACCACCTGAACTACTTCCACAAACAGGGAAGTGGATTACCTGCTGACCTGGCGAAAGGGCTTGCCGTATATCTCAATTCCACCATCGTCGATCAGTATTTCCGCCTATTTAGCGGACACACCCAGGTTAATGCCACCGACCTCCGGAAGATGCCCTATCCCACCCATGAACAGCTTGTGCGACTTGGTGCCCATCTCAACGAGAGAATGCCCGATCAGGAAACTATTGATGCCATCATAGAAAAGGAGTGCTTGAACTGTGAGCAATAAGATAAGCGGGAAGAAAGCAGAAGACAAAATCAAGGAAGCTCTCGCGATCCTAAACGATTTGGGTCTTCCAAGACAGCAACAGAACGAACGGTCTGCCCTGACTCTTTTGTCACTGCTCGGTCTCAAGCCTGCCAGCAAATGGGAGGATGCAGCCGATCCATTGATGGGTATTACACCTATGATGGATTTCTTTGAGGAACACTACGGAAAGAAATACGCACCTAACACACGTGAAACGGTACGCCGTCAAACTGTTCACCAGTTCTTGCAAGCTGCCCTGATTGTAGCCAACCCTGACAAACCCTCAAGACCCACCAATAGCCCAAAAGCGGTCTACCAGATCGAACCATCCGTACTGAAACTCCTTCGAGGTTTCGGGAAGCCTGGATGGAAGGGGTATTTGCAGAAGTATCTTGAGACTGTGGATACGCTGAAAAAGCTGTATGCGCGCGAGAGAGATATGAGACGACTGCCCATTAACCTGGCGAAGGGTCAGCAAATCAGGCTTTCCCCTGGGGGCCAAAATGTCCTGGTTAAGAAGATCATGGATGATTTCTGCCCCTTGTTCACGCCCGGAGGTTTCGTCATTTATGTTGGGGACACTGAGGCCAAGTGGGCATACTTCGACTCAGAAGCCCTGACGTCACTGGGTGTTAATATTCAAGAACACGGGAAGATGCCCGATGTTGTGGTGCATCACGTAGGAAAAAACTGGCTGGTTCTAATTGAGGCCGTAACCAGCCACGGGCCTGTAAACCCGAAGCGCAGGCAGGAACTAAAGGAATTGTTTTTGGGATCAACCGCCGGTTTGGTTTTTGTGACTGCATTTCTTGATCGAAGGGCTATGCTCAAGTACTTAGATGACATTTCGTGGGAGACGGAAGTCTGGATTGCCGAGTCTCCAACACATCTGATTCACTTTAACGGTGAACGGTTTCTCGGACCCTTTGAAGAGTAAATGACCCAACAAGGCAATCCAGCCGACTCATTACACCCGCGGCTGATTTTTGCGTTAGAAGCATAGTGTCAGGTCTTGACTTGATACATTGATGCAGAATATAATCTAATATCTCAAATTTTTAAATGAGGACGTAAAATGCCTGATTATTATGTTGCTTTCTGGAATCTTGAAAACCTGTTCGATATTAACAATTCACCGCGCAGGTCAGATAAGCTTCAGAGAACGCTTGGAAAAGAACTGAAAAAATGGACAACTCCTGTCCTTAACCGGAAGATTCAACAATTAGCTTCGATTATCCGGCAAATGAACCATGGGCAAGGCCCGGACATCCTCGGAGTCTGCGAAGTTGAAAATGAACATGTCCTGCACCTTTT
>Ga0155342_1123_pt3 | contig 14385 bp, 18 predicted proteins | sample RifCSPhighO2_02_FD_106310 | JGI IMG/M metagenome (GOLD analysis project Ga0155342, IMG submission 106310) | Planctomycetes bacterium RIFCSPHIGHO2_02_FULL_40_12 | reverse complement strand
AGTTTCGGGTTAATGGAGGACAGTGGATATTTACCGAGGCTGGCCGTGATGCTTAACAGGTTTTTCAAGATACTTGGTTTAAATGGTAAGGCAGTATTGCCTATGGTGTTGGGATTGGGCTGTGATACCATGGCCACTTTGACTACGCGTATCCTTGATACTAAGAAGGAAAGGATAATTTCTACTCTGCTGCTTGCCCTTGCAGTGCCGTGTTCGGCTCAGTTAGGGGTGATTGCCGGAATACTGGGCAGAGTATCCGGATTGCACCTGACAATCTATTTTGTTGTTATATTTTCTCAGATGTTACTGGTTGGTTATCTCTCTTCAAAGATTCTTAAAGGCACAAGGTCGGACTTCCTGATGGAAATGCCTCCATTTAGACGACCGAAGTTAACTAATATATTATTGAAGACTTATTACAGGACTAAATGGTTTCTTAAAGAGGCGGTACCTTTATTCGTATTAGGCACATTTATATTGTTTATACTTACAAAACTTGGTATTTTAACGTACATTGAAAGTGCAGCCAGTCCTGTAGTAAAGCATTTTCTGGGCTTACCGGTTGAGACGACAAAAGGTTTTATATTGGGTTTCCTGCGCAGGGATTATGCTGTTGTGAGTATTTTCAAGGCATTGGAGGAGAAAGCCGGTAACCTGACAATTGATCCGAATCAACTTATAGTTGCACTTGTTGTTATCACGCTTTTTGTGCCTTGCCTGGCAAATTTCTTTGTTATGATAAAGGAAAGGGGCTCTAAGACGGCATTTCTTATGTTCGCCTTTATAATACCGTTTTCTTTCCTTGTTGGCGGAGTCTTGAGATATATATTACAGTGGCTGTCAATTTAAAAAGTTTACATTAGTAAGGGGTTGGTTTAAATGGCTGATGAGTTACAAATAGAAGAGATGCTTGAGTATATATGGATGCTTGAGGAGGATCATGGCAAGGCGGAAAGCACGCTTATGGATGATAAGTTTGGTAATGAAGTAGCAAATAAATGTTTGAATGAAATGGTTGGGAAGAAGCTAATTAGTTTCAGTGATTCCAGGATCGTTTTTACAGATAATGGGAAAAATCTGGCAGAGTTGATTATCAGGCGTCATCGTATTGCTGAAAGACTTTTAAATGACGTGCTGGAGATGAGCGGCGACGAGTTTGAACGTGGCGCATGCCAGTTTGAACACTTCGTAAATGAAGAAATTATTGCAAGTATCTGTACATTGCTTGGACACCCTGCTGTTTGTCCTCACGGAAAGAAGATTCCACCAGGTGATTGTTGCACGAGTGCAAGAAGGAATCTGGGACCTGTAATAAATCCATTATCTGAAATCAGATCCGGTGAAAAGGTAAAGGTGGTATATGTCACAACAAAATCTCACGCAAGTTTAGACAGGCTTTCGGCAATAGGAGTGATTCCCGGACTCAAACTCACAATACATCAAAAACATCCGAGTATTATTATTCAATATGGAGAGACACAATTGGCGTTGGATAAGGATGTTGCAGAAAATATATTTGTACGAAAGGTATAAAATCCCGGCTGGTTCTATTGCCCGAAAACTTCTTTAGTATATACCTGTCTATCCAGAATTCTCAGTCTTATTTTAACTTGACATCAAAATCCTGCTGTGTTATTTTTCAACGTTACTGAGTGTCAGTTATAAGATTTCATGGTGTATAAAGTGCTCCTGGAACATATTTTAATATGACTAGGCAACAAACGTTGCAGAGGGCTTAAATGAAACATTTAATGTATAGAATAATCATAATAACCCTGGTTTGCCTTTTCCTGATTCGTAATCCTCTTAATACTGGTGAACACGCCTGTGGCAAAGATAATGTTTTAGAACATGCACGTCATGCCGCACCTGACCCTTACTTGTTGGCCAGGAATACAGCAGAGAATAATAGTCATATAAGTGAAGATGATATTATCATTACTATAGACAAACCGGATAAAGAGGCTGGTATAAAAACTCCAGAAAAGGTCGTAACCGAGAATAGGAAAGAGGAAAAAGAAGAGAAAAAGAAAAGCTCACATTCCCGTACATTGATTTCCGAGTATCTTGAGAAAGGGAAGAAATTTGAGGCAAGAAACGAGTTATCAGATTTATATTTTGCTGAATCAGATAATGCCAAACGGCTTGAAATAAAAAACAAGCTTGATGAACTGAATGCAGAACTTGTATTTTCCAGGATCCCCAGTCCTGATGCTTTTCTTTATGAAGTAACGCCCGGTGATACACTGAACAAGATAGCCTCGAAATTTGATACCAATTACGAACTTATTATGTGCATAAATAAGAAAGTTCGTACTAACATTAGAGTGGGTGAACGTTTAAAAATCCTGAATGGCAAAGTAACAGTATTAGTAGATAAGAGTGATTTTACATTGACATTATTGCTTAATGGTTATTTTATAAAACAGTTTCCTATTGGTATTGGTAAGTCTGATAAGACACCGAGGGGAGTATTTGTTGTAGATAATAAACTGATAAATCCCGTATGGTATTCACCTGACGGAATATACCAATTTGGCGATCCCAAAAATGTGTTAGGGACACGTTGGATAGGATTTGAGGATCAAGAGGGGCTATATGGCTATGGTATTCATGGCACAACCGAACCTGAAACAATCGGTAAAGAAATGTCAAATGGCTGCATACGTTTAAGAAATGAAGATGTTGAGGAGCTTTTCAATTATGTAAAGGCAAAAACAGAGGTTGTCATTCAGGAATAATAGGTTAGTTCGTACGAGTAAGAAAAGGATTTAAAGATGGAATGGTATATTAATAGAGGTTCGAAGGTCTGTTTTCTATGCGAAAGGACGTTTGCTGAAGAAGAGATTTATCTCTCTATACTTTATGATGAAAACAATACCTTTACAAGGAAGGATTTTTGCTTGGGTTGTTGGGATAAGAAAGGGGAGGGGAATATATTTTCGTTCTGGAAGACAAAAGTACCGAAGAAACCGGAGACGGTACAAAGGTATGCAAAAATAGATGTTTTTTATGACTTGTTCAATAAACTGGAAAATGAAAAAGAATTATCCCGGATAAATTTCAGGTATGTATTGTCTTTATATCTGATGAGAAAAAAGGTGCTGAAACTGAGAACTACACATAAATCTAACGGAAATGAATATCTGGTGCTTCATAACGTTAAAGAAGGCAAGGACACAGAGGTTATTAAGCCACATTTAAGCAAGGAAGAAGTGTTAGCGGTTACAGACGAAATAGGCAGACTGGTAAACTGTGCACCGCAATTTAGTGTTGGCATCACATAACTTAAGCAAGTTTGCAGTGTCTGCCCGTTCAGACTGGCAGTATCCTTAAAATTCCTAAAGTTAAGAAAAATGCTTTTGCAACAAACTTTAGTTCATTTCAAACTTCAGGCACTTCAAACTTATCTGCAGCTATGCTGCCTTATGTAGTTGCTGTGGACGCTACTTTCTCAGATATATTGTATGGGCAGCCGTTGCAATCAACCGCAATTCCCTGATTTTTTTTCTGCTTTAACCTTAAACGCAACTTATCGATTGTTTTCTCCGAGATGGACTGATCTCTTTGCAGCCTGAATAAATCACGTCTTATTTGTCTTGTCTTCTTTATGCTCGGACATTTTGACCTTGCAACCCTTGAAGGGCAAATACTTACTATTTTCTTTTTGTTTATTCGGTTTTCCATTTTATTTTCCTTTAGTTAATCTATGTTTACGTCAAGATATTCTAATGTTTTTCTAGCCGCTGTTTGTTCTGCCTCTTTTTTGTTGTTTCCTAATCCAGTACAATGCTCAACATTGTTAATTAAGGTTACTACTTCAAAAATCTTATCGTGATCCGGACCGCTTTGTTTGATTATTTTGTATCTGGGTATATGTCCCTGATGCCTTTGGCAAAAGTGCTGGAGAATGGATTTATAATTCTTTTCGTGTTTATTATTGCATACGATATCGATTTCTTTTTTCAGGCTATTGAGGGTAAAATTATAAGCTACCTTCAAGCCACCATCCATATAAATTGCGGCGATGATAGCTTCAAAAACGTTTGCTATAAGTGACTTTGGAAATGACTTGCTTACCATTAATCCCTTTCCTACAGAGATATACTTCTTCAAATTCATTTCCGTACCAATCTTAGCAAGCGTTGCACGGCTTACTACTACAGATTTTATTTTTGTCAATTTTCCTTCTGAATAATCGGGAAACTTCTTAAACAGGTATTCAGAGATTACCATTCCAAGTATAGCATCGCCGAGAAATTCCAACCTTTCATTACTGGGGTTATAAGGCGTTTTAAAGGATGTGTGCGTCAGAGCGTTCTCAAGCAGTTTTATGTTTTTGAAAGAATAAGCCAGTTTCTCCTGACAATCTACCATTTTATCCGTCAATTCTTTTTTGTCAGTTGTGAGCGCCATTTTTAGAGAATTTTTTTTCCTTAAACAACATTGATTCCTCTATTGCCGTATACTGGGTGGATGCTTCGACTAATTCCACTGCAGTGCTTTTACGAAAAGACACTACCTCAACCCGGCAACCATGTGCCTTTAACATTTCTACCAGGGGCACAAAGTCGCCATCCCCGGAAACGAGCACTATTGTATCAAGTTTAGGCGCCATTGCAATAGTATCAATAGCTATCCCCATGTCCCAATCACCCTTGGCGGTTCCGTCAGGCCTGAGACGTAATTCTTTAGATTTTATTTCGTAACCTAATCGTTTAAGTGCATCCGAAAAGCCTGATTGGTCAACATCCGGTTTATGTACTGCATATGCCACAGCCCTTATGAGATCTCTATCTGCAACTATTTCCTGTAACAGCTTGCTGTAGTCAATCTTTGATTGGTGTAGGGCCTTTGCCGAATAGAACATATTTTGTACATCAACAAATATCCCCAATCTTTGCCTGAACATTGTAACTGCCTCTCCTGCCATATCTTAAGCCTTTATAACTTATTTTACATGCTGAAAAATAAATAATTGATATTAAAATTTTCAAAATACCGTTTCTTTGGAAAGTATATATATAATTTTTGTACTACGGAAATCACAATTGGAATGTTTGATCTATCAGCATCTAGGCCAAACAAATACAGGAACAATGATTTTCGTGCTGTGAGCTAAGTGCTACCAATAACTCACAACGTGCAACAATTGATGTGTGTGGGTTCGGGTCATATCCTTTCCCGCATTACATACCCGGGAAAGGATTTAAATTTCAACAGGTTAAATGAATTCAGAGAACTTTATCAAGTATCAAGTATTTATTTTATCCAGTTTTACAGAACAGTCAAATAAAAAAAATTTTAGTGAACAACATGCTTATTGAATCGTTATTTTGTTGACAGTATACACATGTTTTGTTATATTCCCGAAGGCTGGGATGTTCTATAACCTACTGAATTTATATACGTTTATGTATTTTTCTGAACCAATAATTCCAAATGAATCTTAAAAAATTAAGGGGAAAAATTGATGCCTTAGATTCGAAAATTATAGAACTTTTCAATGAAAGGGCAAATGTCGCTAAGGAAATCGGGGCCATCAAAAAACGTACAAATGCACAAGTATATGCGCCTGAAAGAGAAAAAGAGGTATACGAGAGGATTTCTGCAAAAAACAAAGGCCCTTTAAGTGATAAATGCCTTTTTGCTATATATAGAGAGCTGATGGCAGGGTCTCTGATGCTGGAAAAGCCTGTAAAGGTGTCATTCTTAGGGCCTGTTGGAACCTTCAGTTATTTTGCTGCCAGGGGAAAATTTGGCGCATCTGTTGAATATTTGCCATTAAACGGGATTGATTCGGTTTTCAGAGAGGTTTCAAGCGAACGGGCTGACTATGGTATTGTTCCCGTAGAAAATACAACTGAGGGCGGTATCAGGGAAACCTTGAATATGTTCATTGAGTGTGATGTGAAGGTTTGTGCAGAGATTATCATGCCTGTGCATCATAATTTGATGGCAAACTGCAAAATAAGTGATATAAAGAAAATATACTCAAAACCTCAGGCATTTGCTCAATGTAGATTGTGGCTGGTTAATAATTTTAAAAAGGTTGATCTCCTGGATGTGGGAAGCACAACTGAAGCGGCAAGGATTGCAGCAAAGGGTACGAATGCGGCTGCGATTGCTCATTCGGAGGTTGCAAGGATATACGGTTTAAAAATCCTGAGACGTAACATAGAAGATTATGCTAATAATATAACAAGGTTCTTTGTCTTGAGCCGTGAATTTCCGCCACGCACCGGCAATGATAAGACAGCCATTATGTGCCATACAAAAAACGAGACAGGCGCTCTTCTTAAGATATTGGAACCATTCAAGAAGCATAATATAAACCTGACGGATATAGAGCCATTGCCAACAAGAAAAAAGGCATGGGATTATTGCTTTTTTGTTGATTTCGTTGGCCATGCATCTGATGAAAAGGTTAAACGTGCGCTCAAGGATGTTAGTAAAAGATGCATTGAAATGAAAATAATGGGTTCTTTTCCAGCAGATAATACAATAAGATGAAGAAGCAATTTATAGCCGGCAACTGGAAAATGAATTTGACTATGAATGATGCGAAAGACCTGGCTAGGAGGCTTTGTAACGAAGCCGTTAATTCAGATGCCGTGGATGTTGGAGTCTTCCCGGCGTTTGTTTTCTTGAGGGATATATGTGAAATCCTTCACACTAGCAAGGTTTATGTTGGTGCACAAAATATGTATATGGAAAAGAGCGGCGCTTTTACTGGAGAGGTTTCAGGGGCAATGCTCAGGGATGTTGGATGTACGCACGTAATAATCGGGCATTCTGAACGTAGAACAATATTCCAGGAAACAAATGCAATGATAAATTCAAAGATAAAGGCTGCGCTTTCCTGTGGCTTGAGTCCAATCCTGTGTGTTGGCGAAAGGCAGGAAGAGAGGGATGCCGGTAAAACCAGTGAGGTTATTGGAAATCAATTGACAGAGGGGCTGGCAGGCTTGACATCGGAGCAGATAAAGGAATTAACAATTGCTTATGAACCTGTCTGGGCGATAGGCACCGGAAACACTGCAACACCGGAACAGGCCAATGAAGTGCACGCTTTCATCAGGAACATACTTGAAAGTAAACATGGAAATGACACTGCTCAATGTATTAGAATCCAGTACGGAGGAAGCGTAAATTCTAAGAACGCGAACGAACTTTTAGGACAACCTGAAATTGATGGTGCTTTGGTTGGAGGTGCCAGTTTAGATCCAAAATCTTTTTTGGATATAGTCTATGAAGCAGTCAGATTATCATAGTTTTTTGTATTTTGAATGACCTTATTTTATATGTGAATTTTATTTTTTATTTCAAAAGAGGTAAATCTTTATGAATTTAAAATGGATTACGGCAATTGTTATTATTTTTGGTTTACTGGCTATGTTTTATATATTTAGCTGGTCAACGGTTTTAAAGTCTTCATTAGTATTTTCATGTATTGTCCTGATTGGATGCGTGTTATTGCAGGCAGGAAAGGGTGGTGGTTTGGCTGCTATCGGCGGCCTGGCAGACCAATCGGCCCTGGGAACGCAGACGGGCGGTGTTTTGGCTAAAGTTACTTACCTTGTTGGAGCTGTATTTATCATTTCTACCCTTTTGTTGACAAAACTAACAATAACATCAATACATGGAACTGACACTTTGCGAAGTGAAATGTCCACATCACTTCAAGAAGGATTCTTACATGATCATGGTGACCATACCGGCCATGAACATGATAATCAACCTGGCCATGATCATTCACAAGAAGTGGTAGGGGGTGCAGAAGAAGGAGAAGGCTCAATGAGTATGAAGGCAGTTGATGTTAGCGGCGAAGAACAGAAGAGCAAGGAAAACTAATTCAACCAATAGCTGAAGAGTAAATATGATTAAAAGTATGACTGGTTTTGGAAGGGCAGAAAAGAAAGACGAAAAGAAGACAATTCTTGTTGAAATGCGTTCAGTAAATAACAAATACCTGAAGATAAATATAAGAATACCGGAATTGTTAACTGGTTATGAAGAGCGGATTGAACGGCTCTTAAAGAAAGAATTGCTTCGTGGAACTATTAACCTGACAATAGATTACAAAGCGTGTGACCAGGCGCCAAAATGTGTGATTAATAAAGATGTATTAAAAGAGTATCATAACATATTAAGTGAAGCTCGAAAGGAAATATCTTCCGGGCAGGATATCTCATTAGATAATCTTATTTCTCTTCCCGGTGTACTTGAGTTTAAGAAGGATTCAGGGAACGGAAAGATACAGGGTGATGATTTCTGGAATGAATTGGAACAATTGATCAAGCTTTCAGTAAATGATTTGAATAGCATGAAAGAGGCTGAGGGCCAAAATCTACGAGTGGAAATAGAGAAATGGAAAAACAGGATTTCCGAATTGCTGGATGAAATAGAAACTATGGCTCCAAAAGTAATATTGGAGTATAGTAATCGAATTCAAGAGAGGGTTGCTTCTCTGCTGGAAGGCATGGAAAGCAAGATAGAAAAAGATGATTTAAACAGGGAAATTGCGATCTTTGCTGATAAATGTGACATTTCTGAGGAATTAGGAAGACTGCGAAGCCATATTTCATTACTTGACAATGTGATGGAAAATGAAGAACCGAATGGCAGGAAATTAGAATTTATAGTACAGGAGATGTTTCGTGAGGCTAATACAATAGCTGCCAAAGCAAATAACGCTGATATAATCAGAGATGTAATTACGATCAAGACTGAGATTGAAAGGATAAAGGAACAGGTATTAAATGTAGAATAGCTGCTGCTGTTTAGCAACAGTGGCTGAGTATTTAAACAGTATATGGTATTATTTGTGAATGGGGAAAAAGGGCAGGCTGGTAATTATTTCAGGTCCATCAGGGAGTGGCAAGACATCAATTTGCAAAAAACTGACCAAAAACCCTGAAATAAGACAATCAGTTTCTTATACCACCAGGGAACCCAGAGAAGGTGAAAGAAACGGCATTGAGTATTGTTTCATAGAAAGAAGCGAATTTGAGAAGCTCATCAGGGAAGGCAAATTTATAGAATACGCTGAATACTGTGGTTATTTATATGGAACACCTGTTGAACCTATTAGAGAAGCAATCGATAATGAAAAGGTATTTATACTTGTTATTGACGTTATGGGGGCATTACAGGTTATGGACAAAATGTCCGAAGCAATTTCTATATTCATAAAGGCGCCTGATGACAAAACATTAAAACTGAGGTTGAAGAAAAGACTCACAGATGACAACGCTGCGATCAATGAAAGATTTATGGTAGCCAAAGAGGAGATGGAATATAGCAAGTATTATGATTATTGTGTGATTAATGATAATTTGGACGATGCCGTGAAAGAGATTGAAGGAATTTTAGAACTCAGTGATTGAGGGATTTAAGAATTGAAGAATTAAGTAAGCAATATGCCAGGCTTACCGCCTGCTATTTAAACCTGAATATAAAATGACAAAGAATATAATATATGGTGTTACCGGCAGTATTGCCGCATTTAAAGCGGCGGCAATAGTTTCGAAGCTAAAAAGCCAGGGTTTTGATATTACGGTTATAATGACAAAATCTTCGCAAAATTTCATCAATCCGCTGACTTTCAGGACACTTTCGCAAAATAAGGTTATCACGGATATTTTTGTTGAAGATAACGAGTATGACCCTAAACATGTTTCCATTGCAGATAAAGCGGATATAGTCGTAATTGCACCTGCGACTGCTAATATTATTGGTAAGCTGGCGTCTGGTATTGCAGATGATGCGCTGACCAGTATTGTTATGGCTTCAAATGCCCCTGTGTTGATTGCTCCAGCAATGGAGGAGAGAATGTACACTAATTCCATAACACAGAGGAATATAAGGGTTCTTCAGGAAGTGGGATATAAGTTTTTGGGACCGGAAAAGGGCAGGTTAGCCTCTGGCCGGGCAGGTGTCGGACGCATGGCAGATACAGAATTGATAATTCAGTCTATAATAGATGAACTGGAGAATAAGTCTTATAATGCAGAAAATAAAACTGAAGATAAAGAGAAAAACAGGTTGCGAGGACCTGCCGTTACCAGGTTATATGAGTCAGGCAGCAAGCGGCATGGACCTCTACGCGGCAGTTGAAAATCAAACAGTCATAGAAAAAAATGAAATCAAATTAATTCCTGCAGGTATTTTTATTGCATTGCCATATGGTTATGAAGCGCAGGTCAGGCCAAGAAGTGGATTAGCACTAAAACATGGAATTACAATAGTCAACTCGCCAGGTACAATCGATAGTGATTACAGGGGTGAAATAGCCATTATCTTATGTAACCAGGGAAAGGATAAATTTTTAATAGAAAGAGGTATGCGAATAGCACAGTTAGTTGTGCAGCCTGTTATCCATGCTGAGTTAGAAGAAGTAATGGAGCTGGAAGATACTCACAGGGGAGAAGGAGGGTTTGGGCATACAGGACACTGATGAATGAGAAAGAAAAAAAGTTTATTTATGGAAAAGTTAAGTATTTGGAAATGAATTAGCACCCTGACTGGCAGCAAAATAATAGAATTTGAAAAGGAGCTAATTTCTTATGCAAAGAACAAGAATCTTTCATACAGCATATTCAATGGTTATCTTCACGGTTGGAATATTTATCCTGTTAAGTATTGCAACATTTTCTCCTAATGACCCGCCATTTGCAAATTATCCTGTAAACAATCCTGTACAAAATTATTGTGGCAAAATGGGTGCCGGTGTTTCCGGTTATCTGATAGCATGTATAGGAATAACGTCCTATGTCTTTGCATTGTTGATAAGCACTTTGGGGATTTCACTGTTTTTAAAGAAAAAGATTGAAATCCTGTGGGTGAGAATACTTGGTGGAATATTGCTGATTTTTTCGATTTCACCTATACTTGGCATACTTGATAATTTAACAAACTTATTTGAGTTTCCTCTTGAAACAGGCGGTATTATCGGCATGATTGCGGCTTTCAGATTAACAGAATATCTTGGTATTCCAGGCGCTTGTATAGTACTCGCTATGGGGTTCATTATATCCATAACACTCATTTCCAATAAATCATTGGAATCCTCTGTTGGCTGGGCATATAGAAAGATAATGAAAATGTTTATTTCGAAATCCTTGGTAAATGACAAGGTAAATAATACACAGAACATTATTGACAGGGATTTTGTAGAAGACGAGTATGAAATAGAAGGGGATGCTATAGAGGAAGACGGAGACGTTGATACTGTAACCGTTAAACCGACATCTTACGTGGAGAGAAAAACCGGGAAGAGAACCCAGTCGCTTAAAGCAAGGAAACATGGGTTGTCCAAAGACAAAGGCTATGTGCTTCCTCCAATTTCACTATTGGATGAACTTAAAAGGCATAAGTTTGACAGTGATGAACATGTTATGGAGAAAGCATCTGTGTTAAAGGGATGCTTAGAACAGTTTAATGTAATTGCAGAGGTTGTGGGTATGGAGAAGGGGCCTTCTGTCACCATGTATGAATTGGAGCTTGCGCCCGGTACAAAGGTTGGGAAGATATCAAATCTCTCTGATGATATTGCAATTGCCCTTAAGGCTCCCGGCATACGTGTAGTTGCCCCTATTCAGGGAAAATCTACTATTGGAATTGAAGTGCCAAATACCCATAGAAAACCTGTACAAATACGGGAATTATATGAGACAGCAATTAATGATATTCATAAATATACCATACCTTTATTATTGGGCAAAGACATTGCCGGATATCCTTTAATATCGGATCTTGCCGCTATGCCGCATTTATTAGTTGCAGGAACGACCGGTTCCGGAAAGTCGGTATGTTTGAATTCTATAATCCTAAGTATACTTCTTTTCCAAAGACCGGATGAATTGAAGCTAATACTGATAGACCCGAAGATGGTGGAATTCTCGGCATTCAGGGATATTCCGCATTTGATTGCGCCTGTCGTTACAGATATGAAAAAGGCGGCGGCAATATTGGAATGGGCCGTAAGTAAGATGGATGAACGGTATACGCTTCTGGCAAGGGCTGGCGTAAGAGATATTGCCGGGTATAACAGATTGAGTGAATCAGAAAAGGAAAGGAGGCTGAATCCGGAAGGAGATGCGAGTCTTGATGACGTCCCTTTCTTTCTGCCAAGTATGGTGATTGTCTTAGATGAATTGGCTGATTTGATGATGGTTGCGTCAAAAGAGGTGGAAGCTTCCATTATCAGGCTTTCTCAGAAGTCCAGGGCAGTTGGAATTCATCTTGTGGTCGCTACTCAAAGGCCGTCAGTAGACGTAATCACGGGCTTAATAAAATCTAATTTGCCATCAAGAATCTCATTTCACGTTTTTTCAAAAGTGGATTCACGTACGATTCTTGATCAAAACGGAGCAGAAAAACTTTTAGGCAAGGGAGACATGCTCTTTTTGCCGCCAGGCACCTCCAAGCTGGCGAGAGTACAGGGAACATACGTCAGTGATGCGGAGATCAATAGAGTTGTTGACTATTTAAAACAAATATCACTTCCGGAATTCAGCCCGGAATTAAAGGTATGGCAGGGTTCGTTAAGGGGAAACGATGATGCAAAAGACGAACTATATGAAGAAGCGGTAAGGATTGTATTGGAAACACAGCGCGGGTCTGTATCGTTGCTGCAAAGAAGATTAGAGATCGGTTACTCTCGTGCTGCAAGGCTGATAGACTTGATGACAGAAGATGGGATTGTCGGCGAATATAAGGGGAGCCAGGCAAGAGAAGTGTTTGTTGATCTTGAAGTATGGGAGGCACAGAAGAAATAAAGTGTGGTTAAATCATGGATATAGAATACCAAAAAACCAATGCCCGATCAGAGAAATTAAGCTTCCTGAAAAGTGCTGCTTTTAATCTCCCGAATAGAATAACACTTTCAAGGTTATTGCTAGCTGTTGTTTTTTTCGCTTTTTTATCATACAGGTATTTTAATGTGGCTTTAGCTGTCTTTTTTGTTGCAGTTGTTACAGATTGGCTGGATGGATATTATGCCAGAAAGTGGGGTTTGTCAACGGACCTGGGACGTATTGTAGATCCATTTGTGGACAAGGTTATTATCTGTGGAGCTTTTATTATCTTTATACATATCGCAAAGGATGTTATTGCGCCATGGATGGTAATTGTAATAGTGGCCAGGGAATTTTTTGTTAGTAGTATAAGGGGGTTTTCTGAATCAAAGGGAGTCAAATTTGCCAGTAATATGTGGGGGAAGACTAAGATGGTTATTCAATCAGGAACTATTTGTGCAATGATCCTCTACTATGCTCACTTTAAAACTATTACATGGATGGAATACATAGTTTATACCTTAATATGGATTACAGTTATAGTTACCATAATTTCCGGCATAATCTATGTACTCTCCGCAAAAAAGACCCTGCTGGCTGCTTGATAAATAATATAGCCTGTATGGATGATTCAATCTATGATTTGCCTGATGTGTGTGGCAACTCCTAATATCAACCGTAATGATTGACACTACTTTAACTCTTTTACTACAAACAAGCCTTTAAAGTCACCCAGCAGTACCATTTTGACTCTATCATGCCAGAGATTACCGAACTCCTTAATTTCTTCATCGGTGCCGGTTCCGCTAACTGCAAGAGGCATTAAATCTGCCATCTTTGGATTGCCGGGAAGCATACTATTGTTATAGCTGACCTCTACTGATTTCCCATTGTCAATTCTTTCAAAGATTGCTGAGCATATTGAGCCTGCAGGCGCTTCACTGTTTTCATCAAAAGTCAGGAGATTATGTCTGTTGAATCTGCCGCCTCCCAGCCCGTGAAATCCATTTTCTCCGGCAGCGCCGGTTATGAGTGTAACAACTTGAGAAATTGGACCATTAACCCTGTATTCAATACCCCCTCTAAATGTTACCTTTATTCCACCTCTGGAAGGAATTTCATCTCCATAAAGATGTTTCAGCGCAGTCTGAGTTAATCTATATGCGCCTGAGACTGCGAGACAAGAATGACCGGCAGTTTTCACAGCATCTTCATATCTATACACAAATGGTTCATTCTTATCCATGGCGCCCAATGCCACAGCAAGTGGATCTTTCATCTTAATTGGTTCTACCTGATCAAAAAACGCTTTATTAAACTTAGTCTGTCCTTCTGCCATTATTTCTCCTCCGCATACTATAATTAAAAATAAAAAAAATAAAGATATTTGTATGGATACGATAAATATCATTTTGCCCTGCCTCAATTTATACCTCCCTTAATTTAATTGCTTTTAAGACTTAAGCGAACCCCTTTTACGATCATTGCGTATGATCCCAATCCAAGCATTAAGTTAAATAAATCCAGAAGCAACGGTAACATTTTAAAGCCAAGAAATATTGTTTCTACTAAAAGCATTGTGCCT